>BNJT01000701.1_pt1 | contig 88443 bp, 136 predicted proteins | sample 8540491 | NCBI WGS metagenome assembly BNJT01 (sample SAMD00202455, study PRJDB9452) | human saliva metagenome | host: Homo sapiens | reverse complement strand
GGGACACGAGTGGATATCTGTGGTTAAATCTTAAAAGGCTTGCCACACTTTCACACGTTTTCACCAGAATCCAATCCATTTTCCATGCTTATCACACAATCCATATTCGCTTTACATACCGTCAAAAGCTGCCACAAAAGCTGCAGTATATGTACATAGTAGATATTCAACGAAATTTTCAAATTTTAAAGGTTTTTTCAAAAACTCATATGCATTTTTATGCAGTGGCAAGATAATAATTTCTGTTTTTAATATTGTTGTTTTCTATCATTTTTCTGCCAAGACAGACGGTTGCCACCATGACTACACCGGATTTTCCCTTGTTGCTCGGTGTACAGCAGATTCGTTCCGAGCATTTCAGGAATTCTCATAACAGGCATGACCACGATAAATTCGCTGCCTTGACTTTTGTGGTGTGTGGCATATGCAAACTGAGTTCCTCAACTGTTCCATCGTAGTTCCGTATTTATCCCCATCCGAACACTACTGACATTTTACCATTGTGCAGGTCGATATTTTCCACATATCCGATATCTCCGTTAAACACCTTCTCCTGTCACTATTGAACTTTCCGCTTCATATCGTAGTTATTTTTTTGATTTGCACCAACCTTATCACCTATAAAGTAAGTATAGTCTCCTTTTCAATGCCGGTTCGCCGTTTTTATGCGCCGTCCATTCAGTGCCTTTTTAGATGTTGATTCAATGATATGCTTCCGAGCCTTCCTTTTTCATAGGAGTCAACACTTGAATATCCATAATTTTATTTTCTACTTTGAAATTCTCCAATCTCCCATCACTGAATTTATTATTCGGACAAGGCGTCCTTTTCGTTTAGCCGTCTGCCAGAAGAAAAAATCGTTGCACTTATTTGATATATCAGGGAGTTCTCCTTATTGATTTTATGAGCATTTTACTACGATAGCACTCTCCTCAGCCTGTCTGAAAATTTCCTTCAATTCGTAGCACCGGAACCGCTTTGCTTTCTCTATTATGTCATAAAACGTTACCCACATTTACAGATGGAAGTTGGTTTTACATCGCCTACAAATATCAATTTGGTCCCCCAATGATACGCTTTCAGTAAGTGTTCCAACAAAATCAAATCTAACATGGAAGCTTTGTCTGATGATCACATCGTATTTTAACGGATTGGTCTCATTTCTTTTCAAAATACATCATATCGTTGCAAGTGGTTGTACTCCAGAACCTGTGTATCGTCATCGCTTCTTCGCCGGTAGTTTCACTGATTCGCTTGGCAGCTCTTCCGTAGGTGCTGTCAATGCCAATGTCAGTTCCCTCGGATTTTATGATGTTTGATACCTCGTATGGTAGTTTACCTGTTCGGGACCACCGATTTACTACGGAAACGCTATGCGGCTTTTCTTTTTATTCCATTTCTATTCGTCCGAAAATTCTATGCCATACTCAGTTCAGTGTGTCTTGTAGAGATTATCACACCGAATCCCGTTTCCATGTTTTAGATTGTAAAAGTTCCACTATTTTCGCGGCGGAATATTCTTCGGACTCATAGAATTTCATCAAATACACTCGATTTTCCTCGATTTTATCTCTCCGTTTATACCCAGAACATATATTGCTTCTTCAGCTTTTTCTCGAGGCACCGTTATCAGATTGCTGCAGTCTGATGTTACGCTCGTATTTTCAAAGCGTTGACAAATCTCCGGCTTCTCAGGGTTAGTGGTGCTTGATTCCACTCTGCACTCTCAGAGGTTGTCTTTTCAATTCCACCTATTTTTTCCGGCTATTTCATCGGCTTTTTAAATCAACTCCGTGATGTCGGAAATCAGAGTATAAGGTTTTTAAAATTACGTCAGCTGCAATGCTACCGTACTCCTGTATAATCGCCTGAATCTTATCGCCGAGTTAATTTTGAAGCTTCATATGAACTTCCGCCATTTCAAGCTCCTGTAAAACTGCTTCTGCTATGCTGTTCATCGTGACATTTCAATACCTGAAATTTCAAGTAACCTCTCGGATTGGTTCTTAATTATATCCAAGTTTTATCACGAATCTGTCGACTATTTCAACGCTTTCTTCTCGCCGACCCCCTTTATGATACCTGACGATAAAAACAACTTTATACCTTCTGCAGGTTAGAATATACACGGATGCCGTATGAAATGAGTATTCGCCATATTTCTCATTGTACACAAAATCTCCGTTGAGAGTATAGAGTTTGTCAGGTTGTGCATCCACCAAGTTACCTACTGCTACGGTTTCACCATCGGCGGTCACCAATACACCTACTAAAAATCCGTCTTCTTTAGGTCCGAAGATAATTTGTGGGTACCGTCAAAGTGGTTCCGGAATTAAGTCATCTGGGATTTTCACGTGTTCCCTGCGGATATCATCGCGTTCTTCCTCCGATTGATCAACCTGACCTATTAAATTGTTATCTGATTTTTTACTTTTTACTGGTAACTTCCGTTCAAATTTCAAAATGAATATCTAAATTTATTCAATCGTTTATTCTGCCCCACAATTTTCTTTTAAAGAGCTTTTTACCATACGCCTTCGCCATATACAACAAAATCTCTCTTCGGTTTTTAAAAAGGATTTCTGTGGACATCTAAGAGCAGACAATCCAGAATTTCCTACTTCTTTGCCGTCGATGCCAAGCGTCCGAATGTCGTTGCCGTCTACCGCCAAATCTTCCGGTACAATGGGCTCATTTTTTCTCAATGTTTCGATCGTGTTCAATAACTTTGGTTGTTCTTTCGGATTTGCAGAATATCACAGTTCTATCATGTGCAACTTCAGCCAGAAACGATAACGCTCAATACCCACATCTGCGATAAATCTCTTTAGATTCACCGGCTTTGTAATAGACTCCACAACAGCCATACCGGTTATTACATCCATCATGCGATTTCTGGTCGTTTGTCGTACCATCTTGTCCAAGGTTTCATAGCGGTATCTTTTATCCAACAAGCTGTAGAACAGCCCTAATCTCCTTTTTTCGTACGGGAGGTGTCTTGTCAATTTTTTTACCATTTGAGGAATAACGCTTTTTTACGGAAAAATTGTCTGCACTTTCTCCGCTATAACTTTCAATACTCTGTTCCCTTCATAATTTCAATGGCGGTTCCGACGGACATTCCCCCATCATTCTCGAGAACTCTTCTCTGATGCGGTGTATGCTGGGGTTGTTCAAGAGTTGCAGTTTTCGATGTTCATATGTGAGGCTTCAGGATGGAAGCCCTTTTCCGCAATCAGCATTAAAATCAAAATCTGACTTAGGGTCTTCATAATTCTTTCATCAGCATCTCCTACGCATCTCACTATTTTATCTTTAATGTCCTTTCTGCCATTGAAGGGTCAACTATTCAAGCGTGTTGTTGTATGCCATAGCGTTTGACGGTAAGTCTCTCCTGTTCAAATCTTCATGTATGGTGTCTGTGAATTCCGTCGCACAGGTGTCCCTTTTTCGTCATGTGTGCTCTCTCTGAACGTCGCTATGTCGACTACAGGAGCAATTTCATCATGAGATGACTTTATGGGCGAAATCTCATCACACCCAGAGTCTCGTTTAAAACCTCAGCATTTGGGAAGATCTTCAATATTTCCGCTCGGGTTTCGCCTTCGTCGCCAGATCCCAGTCGACGGGTTTGGAATCCATCAACCTGTCACGCAGACACGCCTACGACGAATGTTTGAAATCCCATATGGTTCAGTTATCTATTACCTTATCGACTTCTTTAGAATTTGATCATGGTTGTTCTCTCTTATTTCTTCGTTTCTATAGATCTTACGATTGTCCAAGATCTGATTCTCTCACTGAAACTTCCCGGTTCGGTTCTGTTTGAAACCATCAGCCAGCTCTCATCATCTTCTGGCTCTCGATCAACCAGTATTAGGGGCGCGCTGTGGTGAAATTATTCCGGGGTTCGTTTGGGAACAAATTTCGTTGAGTTTTCCCATGTCGTGCATTATAACGCCGGTCAACAGCAGACTTCTATCGAAATTTCATATACTTGTAATTTGTCTCCTGTGATCAGCATTCTCTTCGTAATGAACAGCAATCCGCCGAGAACAGAATGATGATTTCTGGTTGCTACCGGATAATACAGCAGTCTGTCTCTTTCTTTAATCAGCCGATTCTTGCACAATGTTCGCAGTCTTTCATCTGTGAAGGTGTGGTATAGCATATGAACATACACATATCTTCGGATCTTCAGTGCCGGTTCTGGTAAAGTACTAATTTTCATATGGTCGTTGGGTATTGATTTTTCTGATTTTCGTAATGCTCAGCTGTTTTGAACCGTTCATTCTCAACAGAAGCTCTCAATTTGGTTATATCTCCTCATCTATGCTTTTCAGGACATCACGTCATCATAATTTCCCATTTTTTGCACGGTACTTCTTGGTCTTGTCACCGACAGTCATATCGAATATTCTTTTCGGTGCTTGCCCTTTAAACGCTATCTTTACCAGAAAAAGTCCTGGACGACAGCCTGACTTTTTATTTGATCTATAAGTGCTCTTCATATCTTTCCTTCCCCTCTATCTCATAATATCCCATATTTATTCGCATCGATCTGATGTATATTAACAATTTTTTCAAAATATCGATACTTTCCCACACTGTTGTATCTAAAATCGTTTTAATCCTCATGGTATATCCTACCTTGATTTTTTCAACTGTATCAATAATTTGTAACATGAGAGAAACTCATGTTTTTATCGTGCGTGTTTCCATTTTCTTTAGTCGCTTTATTCATTTTGCATTTAGATCAACTCCCACGAAACAGTTATTGTGTTTCTTTAATCGCCTTTGAACTCTTTGACACGATAATCGGTGCTGGGTATTATTCTGTTAAAAGGATCGAAAATTTTTATCGGCGATGCAAGGGATTATATAAGCTCATTTTAGCAGAACATCTTCACAACTTCAGCTCTCATCGTCAATATTCCGCTTTTTAATACAGGGTGACTATGATAAGGCGGTTTAACTATTTGAGAACGAGTTGTTGTTCTCTGTCCTGAGCAAAGCAAATGTCACGCGTAATGTGGAAGATGTTGAAAGCTGTAAAAGCGGCTGTTGAGGAACAGATATCGCTGTTGGTTTTACCCTATGGCGATTACTTCCGTTTTGTATTTGTTTTCAAAGGCATCTGGCGTATGCAGTGTTATGACATAAAAGGCATAGCCCCGTGCTACGGTTGGTATAATAGTTAAATTCGGTTGGACGGCGTGACACAGCGCAGAACAATGACCTGAGCTGGCGATACAGTGCCGCGACTGGTTGATGGAATCATTATGCCAGAAAAATTTCGCAATCTCGTTTCTGCCCGATTCACGGAAAAATCCTGCAAACGACTTGGTTTAAGCCTGCAGACAGTGAACTCTCTTGGGTTACCAGTCAGGAAATATCCATAGTGAAGGCCAGCAAGCGGCACTTTCCGATATCGATCATCACGGACGTGCACGATATAACCTATGAAAATGCTCCAGGCCAGAAGAGAACACAAATTTGATGGACGTTGCAAATAGAGAAAGAGGAATTGTAATAGGTACCGGTGATTTGGGTGAAATAACTTTGGGGTGGTGCCTAGCGGAGATGCATGTCGTACACGGTTCAGGGGTTCCAAAAACGGTTATCCAGGAAGTCGCCACGATGGTTTACAGAGGAGAAAATCTAAATCCGAGTTCATACAAGATTCTAAAGTTTTGAAAAAAGGCGCTGATATTTATCACACCGATTTCTCCGGGCTATTGCCGCCCCGACTCTCAGAATAGTCAGAAGACAGAGGCAAAATTCGGACGCCAACGCTTTACATGATTTCTTTATATATCATACGATTAGAAACGTTGCGACTCGCGAAAAGTATTATTCTTTGGCAAATGCTTTCGGCAGATTTTTGACGAAGACACCATAAGAAAAGTAACCATTTTCCTATAAGAGATTTTCGGACAACCAGTTCAAGAAGACCTGCTCTCTGACAGGCAGCCTGTGAGCAGTGATTTATCGTACAAATTGGACCATGGCGAGCATTGACGGTGGTTAGATGAGATGGAATGAAGACTGTGATTCACATATAATTTGTACATCGCTTCCATACGTTTCCACATATAAGTTGTAATCCATGTGAGGTAATGAACTGATACTCATTTACATGGTATAGAAGCGCATCTCCTGCGAGAGATGCGCTTTTAAATTTCAACATTTTACTCTATGAACTTTCAGATTTTTTTTTCTAACATTCTATGAGTTCAATATTTTGTATGGCTTTTCATTCCAGTTGAATGTTTGCATTGTTTCAATAATTATTATAAGAATGAAACAAGGTCGCTTAAGTTGTTGATAAGACATTGTTTCAAAGAGGATGTTTATGGGTTTTATAAAGCATTTGGGAATTGGGAACCTTTGCTGGATCGTGGAAGGGCTTTATGCGGGCCGGGCGTCCGGGAACAGCTGCGATCTTTCAGGCGGTTCCTTATGGGCAGAACAGCAGAGGAAAACCAACAACTAAGCTTCCATTATAACCAACCGTCATTTTAGTTCCCGAAGGTACGGCGTTGATAACTTTTTGAAAACGGTGCAATTACAGATTCGTTGCAGAACCGGGGTTTGCCTATCCTCAGACGATCCAGATCTCAAGTCGTTTTTTCACAATGAAAAAAGCATTTTGAGAAATACGTGGGGAAAAGTTTAAATTCGGTGAAGAGCAGGTGCTAACAAATTGTTTCATGCGAATTTAAAAATTCAAACAACAGATTCGGTACGCAATCGGAGATATATTGGGATGATCTGCCTTTTTTCGGTAGTCAGGTGGCGCAGTTACGAGAGGGACTTACTACCCGCGGTGTGGACCCCTATACTGTTTATGGTTTGTTCCGCACAGCCTCACAGCCGGATGCACCTGTATTCGATTTTGCGGATATGGTTTAACGACGCCGGATGCGGCTTTTTCAAGTTGTATCGTAAACATCAGCATTTTCAAATTACGGTGATCTTTAAAGACTGAATGGTGGGAAATCCGGGTTCGACTTTTGATTCTTCAGCTGTTGAGATGCGTATCAAGCTGGAGATCGGGTCGTGGTTTGGAAATCATAAAACTGTTTAGCAATCTGAATATGATGAAATTCAGCGATTGATGAAGGGCAAAGAGCCGATGCTACCTGGGGAGCTCGTGAAACTCGTTTGCCGTAATCGGTCGCCAGAGGCATACAGCTGCCGGAAGCAGGTGGAAGCACAGGAATGGCATTCTGTGGGTATGGGCATGGTGCTGCCGGAAATATTATAAATTGGCATGCAACAGCCTGACCAGCCAGTTCCTTCCACAATCGAACTTCGGTCAACAGCCTCAAAACCTCAGGCCACACAGTGGTAACCAAAATCAAAGGCGGATCCGACTACTAATTGATGAAAATGAAAAAAACTCCTCGATGCAGGGTATCCTCAGGAAAAATTGATAAACTTCAAGCTCAGATTTTAGGACTTTGATTATTTATACATGCCGCAGTATTTTTATATTTTTTGTATTTTGGTACGCATATTGGCATAAATTTGGTAATAACAGATCATTCTTGTAATTTCTCCGGAAGCCTTTAAAAGGTGATATTTCGGGAGGCGCTCGGGAGAAAATGCCAGAGCAGCGATGATGCTGAATACGTAATCATCGATTTCAATGAAGGAGAAAACGGACCCAGGAGAAGTGTCCTATGCAGACTACCGATATCGCTCGAACGTCGCGGCAAAACTCGTTGTTCTGGCGTTTTCACCGTCGGGGTGGCAAATACCGTGGATGGTGATCTGGGTATCAGTGCCGGTGTGTGTTTGAGGTCTGGTGAAGATTCGGATGTTTCAATTAAACAGGACAGGTAGAGATGCCGCCGAGGCGTAAGCAATTCTTTCGGCGGTTAAGGGGTTTTCAATGCGGGTGCTTCCGTATGCTGGTCGATATCGCTCTGGTTTTGGACCGGAACGCGTTTCCGTCTCACCAGCGGTTCTGACGACAGAGGCGATGCGGTGCGGATCTCTACAATGTGAAGACATTTGACATCGCTATGGGCGATCTTCCGCTGGTCAGCTCACGAGGCCGACGTTCTTTGAGTCAGACGAATAACCTGTCATCAATTGCCATTTGTTTTTAATTGATGCGACCATAAAGTTCACGCTTCTGAAAAGAGATGCTGGTGCGGGCATCTCGATAACATAATTCTAAACTCAGGCAAAGACGGCCTTATAATTCAGCATCAATGACATGGCTGAAAAATTTCGCGATGGGGCGTCAGATGGGATGGTCAGTCGCAGTCGGGCAACAATGGTTGCATATCTGCCGGTTTGGCGCCTCATGAAAGAAGAGCGGTGATAAGGTGATAAGGCATACTTCACTATGTTGCCGTCAATGCCGACTAGGAAACATAGACATGCACCCGCCGTAAAGTTGTTTTATGATTTCAGCGATAGTCGAAATAATCGGTGCATTGATAATGGTACTGACTTTGTTCACCAGAATACGTATCGAAGTATGGTCTGTTGCTGGTAACTTTCTTTGCTACCAATATACGGTCACTACAGAAATCGAGGAGCGAGGCACACCTGAGACGGAAGCCGCTGCAAGATTTCAATTTGAAACCCTGATCAGTTTGACGTGGGGACGCAAAGTCGACTGGACAGCAGCAGCAGTATTTGTAAGCAGATTTTGTTGTATTCTGACGACAACACTGTGCCAGTTTTGACAAGTCCGGGTCATTTATCAAAATCTTTAATTAAATTTAAAATGATTTCAAGAAGTTATTTTCGGCTGATGGTTTCAATTCGTCAGCGACTTGATGATCTGAACGAAGACATATCATCTTTTTGCCTATAAACGGAATGTAGCGACGTTGTATCTAATAATTATATAATTTCTATTGTTTTAATATCGTCATTGATATTAATTTCGTCTAGTCATCTTTTTATGAAATATTACGGGTTATCTGGGGGTAAAATATGAAACTTGTATATGGAAAAAAACCAAGATAATGTGCCAGGACATTTGAGACTGCTCTTTTGTTCAGTACCGTTGAGAATATTGAGTCCGGTGCTATTACAGTGATCCTGCATCACCAGGATGACAAAATCTACGTAGGTGTTGATTTTTGACAAAGTTGCAAGAGGATCTCAATATAATTATGACATTGAAAACAGATGGTGATAAAGCCGGCGAAACTGTTCAGGAAGGTCTTAGTCATCTGCAGGCTGGCTGCAAGGTTTTCAGAAGATGCAGTTATTGCTGAAGGGCGGGGTTCAGTGTTTCATGAAGTAACTTTAAGGACAACGAACGTGAAGATCCGCCAGTGCAGATGCTCTCAATGCTCTGAGATGTGTCTGCCAAGCAGATGAAGAACTGAAAAGGCTTGACGCAAAATATGAAAATTGTAGAAATTACGAAAAGCAAGGGAATAAACCTTTACGACATCAAGTTTAATTCGGCATAATCGTTGATGGAAAACGCGCATCATTTGATTCTGGGTGCGATGAGGTTTTGAGATGGAGAATACGTTCAACCTGTCCATCTGCCGGGATACCTTTTCGGGTGACACATGTTGCAGCTGATTTGACTCTATAATTTTACAAATTGTAAAATAACAGACTGTGATATACTAGTGCTCAGTACCAAAACAGAGCTTGTGATAGCGGGCGGAAATGATGCTGGCCTGGTCTGGATGTACCGCGCGGGAAGTCAGGATTGTGTTTTCGGAGATATCGTATAGGTATCTCGTTTTACTTCATTAGAGGTTTCTTCAGATGTTGTAATATGAATTGCATAGGATTACCAGCCTAAATTCGAGGAGGTTTCATGGTAGTAATAATGGACAGATATAAAAGTGCAGTATCTCATTTTAGAGTCCTAAGATGATATATATTAATCCATCGCTGTGGATTAAATAATACTTCCCAAAGTAGATATGGAACACTCTACTTTGTGATGGTGATAAGCTGGAAATCTAAGCTTTTGTAGGTGATTTGATTTTGGAAGGACGATGATAAAGGTCTGAGACATTGCATGCCATTCTCAGACAATGAAACTTTGATTGAAAAATGATGAAGGTTTTCAGGGTTGTTATATACGATGTTCACCAAATGCCTTACCTTCTGCGCGGGAACCAGTTATAGAAATGATTTTGGTGGTTTTGACAGAGTTGATATGAGCAATTTAAACGCCTTCAGTACTCACAACGGCATCCGGAAAAGCCGACGCTTTTGAAATCTCAGAATTGCCACGTGATAAACCCATTGAAACTGGGTAACATCCGCCTGTCATATTTAAAGTCATCGCTGATGTAAAATCGGTGCGGAAAACCTCCATGATATTGATTTCAATGGGCGCGAAGTCCATTCGGCAAACAAGATTAAAACCAGAAAATTTTGTTGTGGAGACAGCGATATGTGATAGCTCACGGAACTTTGTTTACCGAGGGTTATGTTGTTGGCTCACCAAACCATCAGCAGGTGGTCAGGTCAATTGGAATTGAAATCAGCAATTGCAGAAATTAATGCAACGATGGTTGGGCAATTTTATGGCCATGCGAAGAATATCAGTGAAATGATAAATTCCCTAGGCGGTGTGGTTTAAATCGCGTTTATCTTGGGCTCAGGTAATATGCTGAACCAATTGAGTCAGCCATTCGAGATGCCAGGTGCGCGGGATCATCACGCCCAGCATTCAACTGAAAATGCGAAAACATTCTGGGTCATATTCAGTCCGTTGCTGCTATTGTTCCAGAATGAGAAACGGCAATTAAATTGCCCATTTGGCGAAGAACTGGCATTTCGCGGTAAATCGTAAAGAGAGATTCAAAAGTACTTGCGATATTACAGAGACCGTTAAGCGACGAGTTCTCACCAGGTGACAGTTCGCGTTTTACAATATAACTTCTTTGATTTAAATGTAGAATTTGGTCAATGCAGGTGCGGCGGCGATCATGCCTCTGGGATCTCCTGGTTCAACAGAGGGCTTGCGACAAAAGAGGATTTTATAAGATCTTGAAGTCGGCGAGATCGAACTTCCGATTATCAACAGTGCAGAATCGGACAACGCTGGGCTTGTGAAGCTGGAGATGGGGTCGCTGCGGGTGTATTCATACTGCCCTTGCAACTGCGAACTTGCCGCTCGCGCTAAAGCCTTCCGACCAGAGCATTGGCGGAAGCCAGCAGAACGCTTATCTTTGAGGCTTGATGGGGTTTTGTGGTGGCTGCGCCAGTCCCCTGACTTGGGTTCTTTTGCAACTGGGAGGAATCATAAATAGATTTTTTAATCGATGCACATCTGTCTGACGACTTTAAAAAGTCAGAATAAATCATTACATGAAAGTCACAGGGTACTTTCCGGATGAAAAAATAGACTCCATGCGAAGATGTCTGATGCTATGGTGCCTTATGCACTTTGAAAAGATGTCATGGCTGGAACACGAAATTTGATTTAGCTGCAACGTTGTTTTTGAAAGCTGACAAAGCTGGTGAAACCAACGCTGATGTCGTGCAGTACGTTTAACTGGACGCTGGTGAAAGAGATGAGATGATCAACAGCGGTCTGATTTAACGTTGACGTTGATGGGGCTTAACTGAAATGTTTCAGATGGTTTCTGATCAAAATTTGATATCGTTTCAAACTGATGATACGCGCCGGGGCTGAATCGTAATGTCGTTCAAGAACGACTTTGTTACGGAGGAATGAGAGGGTAGCTGCTGCTGGGCTTCGATTTCCAGGAAGGACAATATCTGATATCTGTTGTTCATATAAGCTAATAAATAATCCTCTGGATGTTGTGAAGACAGCTTCTTGATTATCATCTTCCTTTTCAGTTGGTATCTTCCGGAGGTTTGTTCAGTAATGTTGCTAAAGGTTTGAAGGTTTCCTGACATAAGGACCATGACAAATACTGAGAAGGTTCAAACAATTGAAATCGACATCAACTCAGGGATGTACATTTAAAACGGTTAACAATTATCAGAGAATAATATCATGCAATGGCTTGTGGTTTTGAAACCGATGGTTGAAACTGATAGCATTTTGAGAAAGTTATCTAGGTTCAACTGTTAAGCATTCAAAATATCATTCTGACCTCTGTTGAATTCAGGGCTTTGAATAAAATCATTTCTGTTTGAGCTATTCATTTGTCAGAGGTGTCTGAGATTTTTGCCATAGTGCAGGTCATATATTTCCAAAACGCCTGCAAAGGCGGACTTACATCAAGAGGATGATAAGGGAGGTGTAGAAACAATACCGATTTACCTGTTCTCTCGCCATGGGGAATCACTTCAGAGAATATCTACGAAGTTATGGATAACAGCGCAGGAGGGAGCTTGCATTATGAGCGGCTTTGCAGGTGCAGCGACGTGAGGATATATGAGCGTTTTCACACAACTTAAAAATTATAATTTTTATGCCGATTTTTGTAAAAGCTCGAACATCAAAAATAAAAGCGACATCTCGAAAGTATCTTCAGTGATCGAATTTATACTTGGTGCTGAAAAATACTTTTAAAATGTCGCTTTTATTTATCATCGTTTATTTTCAGAATTGGCGCTACGGCATCACTGCAACGCAGGAACGACTCCGCCTCAAACCAAGAGTTTTTCTTTTGCCAAGCGGAAATTTAATGGACTCGGATGCGATGGGAAAATAACTCAGGTAGATATTCCTGTAATTTCGCACTGTTTTCCGTTAAATTTTTCTCGGCTCTCTTTCCCAGGTAGTGCTTTACAGAATAGCTCCGATTGGTATTGTCAGCCTGATTTGCGGCATCAGCGACGAGGAGCTCACCGTGGTATTCTTGAGCGATGCGACTTTTCTTGGTGGAAGAATACTGTCACCCTCTCCTGCTGCAAAGTAAAAATCCATCCGACTGGCTTGGCACTGTCTGAATAAAATGTATCTCTATCGATGCCGAGCCACTGAATCAAGCTTTTCCCCGGACTTGTATCGTTAAAGGAATTCAGTACTCTCAACTTTCTTCCCAGGGGCTTGTCCACGATGAGAATACGCGCTTTGGGATCAGCTTGAAAAATAGGTGGAATTCCACGGTTCCGTATAGATCTTATTTCGTGAGAATCATTCTCCGAGTTTGCGAAATAAATCCATCGATCATTTGCCATTCTTTTCCATAGTTAACACTCCGGTTCCAGAATGAGATGTGTCGGTCTGAATATCCATTCTTTACTACTGAACGCATCTCAAGATTTTCATCTCATGAGAGTTATGAATTCAATTCCGTCAATTTTTACCGACCATACTAGTGAAAGAGATTTCAGGGATTTTTGATCGTATAGATTTTCAAAAGATTCCATCTCCTACAGCATATCCCCATTTTCTGCAGCATCGGCATAGCTGCAAAAAGCTGCTGGCTGTCTTCGCTGGTTATGAACTCCGTCACATTTTATTCTCAAAGTGTTAAACTTTTCATCGAGGCACAGATTTCCATTTTGGGATTTTCATAAGCTGTTTGTACATATTCTTTTCTTTTTGTCGGAATAAAACGCCAATCCGCCGTTGTACTCCATTACAAAGCCTATAGGTCTAACGTGAGGCTGTCCGTCATCTTCTGTTGCTGCATAATAAACTTTAGCATTCTTCAAACTCTTAACTTTCATGATAATTCTCACTTCGGTCATCTGCAATCGTGGATTCACAAGTTGCGGTGATATAATGATATCAATACAGTAAACTTTTAACAAGTACTTAAATATCCTTAGTATGAAAGTTGACGAATTATCGACGGAGATATATTTTAACCGAAACAGCAAAAGATCCCTTCCAAGATAAGCTGTTAAAAGTAGTAAAAACGGAGATGAAGAGTGTAAAATAGACGCATTTCGCAACTGCATTTTCCTATCTATTTTGTGAAAGACATGAAACCAGCCGGGTAGCGTGAAGGTGGACAAAGCTTTACATGCTATAACGAAGATTGATCGGGTATATTATACTTTTGTCAGGGTGTATTCTTCTGCTGAGTATGATGTATAAAGATGTCATTTATTGGGGACCAAAGATGTAATACTGAAGGTTGATGAATATATATGTTCGATAAAATACTTTTATTACTTTTCCTATGTTTTTGGTTTTTGTCTTGAGCACTTTTAATGGTACTTTCACGGTTGATGAGTTGTTGTTTTTCAATGACTATCATACGGAACATTTTGGTGAGCTAGACCTTTGATAAAAATTATAAAAATTAGCTTGGATGGTGAGGTTTTCTTGTACTGATTCTATTGCTGTTGGATTGTGTTTTATAGATTTTGCAAATATCGGAGGCTTCTTCTGGTATCTTTCACTCTACATAAACCGAAGACAGCATTTTATGCTTTGGTCCATATTTTTGTGGAAGCTCTCCTATTTTTAGTCATTACATTGGAAGAAAAACAGCAAGAAAAAATATATAAGAGCAAAAGGAGATTGATATTAGCAGTTCTATTTATGCAGTTCTCATTATCGAGCTTGTTTATGATTTTTAATCAAATATACGCTTAAATTTTAGGAATAATCCCATAGGAGATACTAGAGATTTGTCAGTCTAATTCTCTTACATAAATTTATGGAGCAGTTAACGGAAAGAGTTAAAACTCACAGATGAGAAATATATAGTAAAAACTTCGCATAGACAGTAACTCAAATGGGTTCACTGTATTTCAAAGGTCGTAGGATTTTATGTCCTGTGAAAACTTTTTATGTCAGAGACATGGGTAAAGGAGAAAGTCTCCCACTTTTAGCAGGAAAACAGTAAGTTCTCTGCGACCATCAGATTCTATCGCAGTTGGTCATTTATCACTTTCCTGCTCTTCATACCGAAAATTCTTCGAAAGCATCTTCTCGTGCTTTTAAATGAACGGTAATTTTATATATGTGTTCTCATGCAATTTGGCTGACTTTCCTATTCCTCTTATGAATCCATCCAAATTGCTGTAAACAGTCGGATCCAACGGTATGTATTTAATATCCTTTCTGTCTTCACTGTTGAAGCCCTGAGCTTTGTAAACATCAAAGTGAAGGCATCGGTCTGCCGGATTACTTCCTTTTTAAGTGATCGACACCGCTTATAGTGATATTCTCTTTTATTCTGTCGGCGGGATATTTTCATATACGATGTCCGCTTCTTCCTGGTAGTATCCTACAAAGGGAAACTTGGTCGAGATGTTCTATTTTTAATCTTATCGACATTCAATCTATAAAACGGATTTTCTTTTCCTATGACCGCACAGATGACCTTCTTTTGCTGTTGATGATAATCGAGACCTAATCTCTTCATATTTCTCATATGTACAGCCTTGTTCGCTGAGAAATCTCAGCAAACCACTTCTGGTTTCACCGGAAAACACGTGTTGAATAGTATCGGAGAAGAGCAGTCCCTATGTTAAACTTCGCCCTTCTGTTTGTGGTATTTCTTGTAAAAGCTCAATGAATATATCTTTTTCCTATGATGGTGTAATTGTTGGATACGGACAAGATTTCTTCACCTTGGGTATCGGAGATTGCAGTTTTTCATATCTTCAATCTGTTCACAGATGTTTTTCCTGATTATAAACCTCGACACCTTTGGGGTGTAAGGCTTACTCCCTTTGAATCTCGCTCTATAAGCTGACAGCCCAATTCTTCTTCAATAGAGAAGTGCTGAGGAGTGGACTGTGCCATATGCATTTTCATGGAGCCTTGCTGATAGATCCGAAATCTATCACTTTTATAAATTGTTCCAACTGTTCTAATTTCATTTTTCGATCCTCCGCTTTATTTAGATTTCGCAAGTTCGTCAAATTAGATATTTATCGATGTTTTTATAAAAATCCTTTTGGTTTGTTTATCCGAAAAATGGCTGTATTACAACGTTTTGTCGGGGAATTATCTGCATATCAGTTTTTGTGATAGCATTATATCATTACTATAACACAAACGGCTGCAAAAGTATTCTATACTATAGTTGAAAATAGTTTTGTTCAACTAATACAATTCTCTTGAGGGAATGAGATACTAATAAGTTCCTCCTAAATATTAGCAGTATCATATCTCTTTATTGATAAATATCATAAACTGCAAGGACCGACGTTTGCTCAGTCGGTCCTTTTGTTTTGTCTTTAGTAAATTTATTTCCATAATTCAGTGAAAGGATTCTCATTTCTTTTTAGTTTTTCATGCGGTTTGTAAAAGCCTTGTGAAAATTTGAAAACAGTTGAAAAGATTCAGCTATTTCTAATCTTTTAAAAGTGACTATGTTTTTCAAGCAGTTCCACAGGTTTATAGCTCAATTTAGCCTTTCTAAGCCCCGGCAATCCCATGTCTTCTTCTCTGTTTACAAGTTATGTGTTCGGGCAAGTGTTTACAGTATTCCCGCATTTATGAGCTTGATAAATTCTCGGTAGTCAGTATTTCCCTTTTCTATATGGACCACAGCCATATTTTTCATTCATGACGCTTCCCACGCTCAGAGCTTCTATTTTCCTTTCCGTCGATGCATATGACTCCACCCTGATAGCCTCCTTCGTCCACATGCTCGAAAACATTTCTCATAGCGCGTTCTTCCATCATTAAAAGTTCCATTTCATGAGGTGGAATGTCTCGCATTAATTCCTTTTATGAAAACCATGGCATCATCTGCCATATCCTTGATCATTTTCCTCGTATTTATAAGCGTAGTGGTTATTGAAAAAGTTCAGATGATTTTTCTTGCTGTGCAGACTTCTGCCCTCAAATTTATGAGATCCTCTTTTCTGTAGATATAATCGTAGTTCGCCCTGTCATCCTCTACAATCACTATCTCCAAAGGCATCTTCCAAATGTCAGGAACGCTTTTTCGGCACCAGTCTCTATAGAAGGGTTGTCCGTTTTTCTTAAATCTTTCCTTGCCATCAATGCGGTCAGTTCGTCGGCATGATAAGTTACCGTTCTCTGTCAGCGGAGCATCCCAAAAAGGGCACAGATATGTCTTCTTCCAACTCTAAATGACTGGTACCGCAGATGCTGCAATGATTTACCAATTTTTCCCAGCTGAACAAATTTATATCTCTCCACATATAAGAGAAAGAAAAGTTAACCCGGTTTTATATCTGATCCTTTCAAATATTTTTCGAGAATTTCTGTTTTCCAGGTCACTTGATTTTTAAAATATACATATACTCCTTGATTTTACCTTCTTTTCAAAATTCTCTATTTTATTATCTTTGAAATCTGTTTGAACTCGTCAGATCCGGCACCACCCAAACACTCAAATAAAATCGATTCGTGCGTGGCAGCTTTTACACCTTCGCTAAACATTCTTTCAATATGACTATCTATATTTTCGCTCGAAGATGTGCAATCTTCGATTATGTAGACCTCCCTTTCGTCTGAGATCCATAGCCGTCTGCAGAACATAGATATGAGTTCCATCCTGTCATCACACTCTTTTTCTTCCTGTGGTTTAAGAGCTTGCATGAACTCGGAATTTTTACGCAACTGAAAAGAAGTCTTATCTATATATGACAAATCTTTTATAGCAGCTTTCCGTCTTCGTCAGTCATTCCCAGTCCTTTCGTATACTGCTGTGTAACAAGTATCGGAACATCTAAAGACTCCCAGAGATTTAAAAATTTATTAGCCCTCTGTTTCATGAATTCACCGTTGTGAACGGCACTCATCAGTGAACCTTGCATCCAAGCTGACTGCAACAATTTCTTTCTTATTGAATAATTTCTTCATTTCATTCATCTATTTCGCCTCCTCAGACAAACTTTACTTCGATTTCATATTTTACATAGTCGTTCCGACACTTTATCTCTGCTCATAGCAATTCTACAGCAAAAAGTTCATAGTTGAATATATAACTGCAAAACTTCAGTCACACCTACGCTGGACAATCCATGGATTTTATGAGCTCTCATCAGCAAGTCAAAGTTCTTCACATCCGTTGCGTCGGTGAAGACCGGTGTAATAGCAATATATCCATTGTCTACTGCTTCCACGTCATTATCAATCGATTCATGATCTTCCTAGGTATGTGCTCGCTGAGTGCCACCGTAAAATACTTCTATCACTCCACCTGTGCTTCGCCTATATCTTTCGGTTCAGAAAACCAATTCACATTCTCTTATGCCCAGCTTTGTCACTTTAAAACCTTTGATTTTTCGCAGAAATATCAGGCACGTTTATATTCAGGAAGAATTTCTGAGTTTTTCAATCCAATCTCTCTTCAGTGTCAGTGCCATATTTTTGCAATTTCAGCAGCATGTTTGAAATCCGTGGAGCACTTCCGTCCAAAGAGACAGCCATACCCATAACTCCGTTTAAGATACCTTCTCTAGCCGCTCCGCAAGTTCCGCTGTATATACATCTTCTCCAAGATTTCCACCGTGATTTATGCCGGATACCACCGGGTCTATTTTGATTTTAAATCTATTCAGCAAAGCCAGTCCCATTTTAGTACAGTCCGCTGGATTTTCCTGAAAAGGCTGAATGCCATTTTTGTACCGGGAATATTCTTTTTACGAATTTTAATCTCATGGTAAGGCTGTGACTCGAACCGCTTCTCTGCGAGTCAGGAGCAATCACATACCTTGACCTATTTGAGCTAAAGGCTCAATTAGAGCATTTAGCCCATCCGCATGTATTCCGTCGTCGTTTACAACTAATATGTTCATATGATCTCTTCAAATACCTTTCCTATTTTTCATGGATTACAAGATTTGCCCTGCTGTCATAAGGGGTTTCATCTCTATTTATCAAGATGAGATTTTTCCCTTTGAAGTAGCTAATTAAGCCTCCGCTGCCGGGTACCCACCAGTGAAGTTCCCCACGATGAGAGTGTCAGCTGCGGAAATCTCGCGTATTCCGTTGGTGATTTGATAGTCGTCGAGGGCTTCTTCAAACAGCACTACATCGGGTTTTACGGTACTGCCGCATTTCTCACATTTCGGTACAGTTCCGGTGCAGTGGTCATCGTCCATTATATATGCCAAATCGTATTTTTGCATCACATTGCATACATGAGTTCCTGAGTATGCTTCCGTGAAGTTCATAGACGTTTTTGCTACCTGCCAACTGATGCAGCCTGTCTATATTCTGAGTTATCACTGCTGATAATTTGCTATTCTCTTCCAGTTTTTGCCAAACTGAGATGGGCTTTGTTGGGCTTCTGCATTGTTGTAAATTAAATTTTTCTTGTAGTAATCATATCTCTTCATTTCGCATAAAAACTGTGTGACAAAATTTCTTCCGGTGAATATCCGTACTCCTGCTTGGCTTTGTATAAGCTGTTCCGATCTGAAATCAGGGAATTCGCTTTCCGTTGGACACACCTGCACCGCTGAAGAAGACCACGACCGTCACCCTTAATATCTCACTTAATTTTTCAATTTGTTCCATTGTTTTCTGTTCCATAATGTATTCATTATATCACAAATTGGCTTTTAAAGCGATTATGAAAAAGGGAGAGCTTTATGTACTACGCATTTTTAACGAGATTGGTTGTGAATAATTTTTATTTTTAGAACATGAAAAAGACAGATAAAAATGATAAATATCCCTCTTTTCTTTTTAAATTCTAATTAAAGTTTTTATATTTTTAAATTTATCGTATAACGTTTTCACTGATAATTATTAAGAGTGCATTCACGAGTCCGTGAGCTATCGCCAGTGAGGTTAAAAGATATCCTTACGTCCCTCTCAAGGCGGCAAGGATAAATCCGAATATGGTTGATAAAATTACAGTTGGAAGACTGAATTTTATATGGACTACAGCAAATAGTGCCGATGACAAAAATCCCTAAATTACCGGTTGTTGCAGCACTTTATCTCCTTAGAAGAAATCCTCTGAATGAAATTTCTTCCGTAGCACCGACTATGCAGATTTGAAAAATAGCATGTATAAAAGTGTGAGGATTCCCATATGAATTTTTCATTGAGAAAACACTGAATCCTGGATACGAAAAATAAATACAAAATAAAATTACAAATATCAATATTCCGATTATTATATTTTTAATGAAATTTTTAATGGAAAAATTCCGCTTTATATTGTTTGATACTTTCTCTACTGAATATATGTGTAACCCCAGAATGGCAAAATAGCACATATACTGATATATACGCAATCGAGTCCATCGGAATTGTCTATACTGAATAATCCTTTGACCCAGAAAAATATTCCTATAATTGAAACTGCGTATATCAAAATTATAATCCATCGCTTTTTGTTGCTCATCGGGCAATATCCTTTCTTTCCACATTCGTTCAGTTGCATTTACTACGTGGGACCTCATTATAACATAGCTTACCGAATATGCGTTTTTATCAGATCATACCTTTGCATAAATATAAAATAACAGTTCACATAAATGTTTTACGCGAACTGTCATAGGAATTCATCAGATGTTTAAAAGGGGTTATAGCACTATCAAAATATTTTAAATCTAATATATGCCAGATTTTACATTTAATTTTCTCAGCTGTCTATATAGCACTGACGTATTCAAAAGATTTCTTGCAGGAGTTTTTGTAAGCGCCATAGCGAAATTTTTCGCAAGAACCACTCCAACTCCAAATTGGATGCAGTTCATTGGAATTGAACTCAAGTGGAACTATGAAGTTCCTGATGATGCTCGCATATAGTAATATCCGGCTACCATGAAAGCCCCGATATTATCATAGAACCCACTTCCATAATCTGTAAGCCGATCTTTGAAAATCCCTGTAGCATAGTCGTGCACGGTCCCATCACTACCGCCATCAATCCTTTTTATAACCAGAGTAATCGGGCGTATGAAGCATAGCCCGCACATGAAAATCCGCCAACGCCGAGACCGATACCGGCAGCGGCTCCCCACTTCCAACCTAACAGAAGCACGGAGAAGAATATCGGTGCAATCACCTAGATGCTATGTATCCGTTTGTAGCGGAACAGGAACTGATTATCGTGGTCATAACGACCACCAATGCCATCATGGGTCCCGTGGTGACAACTCTTTCGTTTAATGATCTTTTTATTCGTCATACAAACACCTCCAACCTCAGTAACTGTTGACCTCGATATGTTTTCAATAGCAGAGTCAAAATTCTCATCATGTTGTGCGTTTGACTGCAAAGAACTTCTCATTTGAATTTACAAAGTTTCCATTTTTGACTGTAACTGCATTTTTCATTTGGATCCACACTTTTCTATTGTTAGTATATCTCAAAATAATATTATCTAAATATACAAAATTTAAAATTTTTATATATACACTTTGCATATAAAACCGAAGGAAAGTTATTTGAACAGGAGAAAATTTTTGAAAAGCTATAATTCCAAATTTAATTGAAAATTCACAGATTCCATTGTATATACAACTGTATGAACATATAAAATCCGCCATCTTATCCAGAAATTGCATTTGGAGAAAAATTACCTTCTCTAGAAATCTGTCTACAGATTTAGGGTAAAGTGTGACTACGGTCGATTTGGCGTACTCTCGGTTGATGGTAGAGGATACATTTTACAGCAAACCTCAAAGCGGTTACTACGTTGCGAATTCTTTGAATCCGCTATACGCTATGAACGATGTGGTGCCTTCCGATGTGTTTGCGACTTCTTTTTGACGAAAACACCGCCGCGATGTCTTACAGCGCTTCAGCGACAGTTCGCTGAGGTTTCAAAAGTAGATACAAGCTGTTTTGACTTTAATAAGTGGAAGAAGTGCATAAATAAAGTCACGACAAATTGTTCGCACTGCGCTTTTCCGAATCGGACTCACAGGAGAATCGGCTTTGAGATATGAGATTGCCAAGTATCTGTATTCTTTCAGAGGGTTTCAGTGGTCCCGATCAAGTGATTATTTCCGCCGGGACGCAGCAGACTTCACAACATCTATCCAGAGTTTTTGCGGGATCTCGACATATATACCGTTGCAACGGAGACACCGGGATATGCTCCCGTGACTCAAATTTTCAGGGAACAACAGGTTCAGTATCTTTGAAATACCTGTATTGGATGACGGTATAGAAATTGAAAAATTACCTGTGAACATACCTTCCGCAGTTTATGTAAATCCGTCCAATCAGTTTCCGACAGGATCGGTGATGCCCATTGGTCGCAGATACGACCTGTTGGCATGGGCGGAGAAGAATGACAGCTACATAATCGAAGATGATTATGACAGCGAACTCAGATATTTCGGCAGACCGATACCGGCTCTAAAAAGTTTGGACCATAGCAATAGAGTAATTTATCTCGGATCTTTTTCATCCACGTTATTCCCCGCCATAAAGATAAGCTACATGGTATTGCCGGAAAAACCGCTGGAAAAGTATGTGAGAGTAAAGACTCGTATTCGCAGACGTGTTCCAAGACTGAACAATTAGCACTTTCTCTGTATATGGCTGAAGGCAAATACATGTCGGGAATAAAAAGCTTCGCAGATTGTATTCTCAGAAATTAAATGCGGTAATCTCTCAAATGAAGAAAAACAGCTGACGATTTCATTACAATCCACAACACGTATTCAGAATAACAGTTTCATTAAAAGTCAATACTGGAAAATCAGCGGCAATACTGTCGGCGGAAGCAGGTCGCTGGGGTTAAATGTAATTGAGAGTCCGGCAGTAAAAACAGATGATTTAAAAATCAAAGATGATTTTTACTACAGTCAGATTCGCGACGGAGATTTCAGACAGCGTAAAAACAGTTGACAAATCTGTGGAGAGATAGACATTTTTAAGTTGGATCACTTGAATATTCGTACAAAAACATCTGATTATAACCTGTCACAATTCTAAGAACAGTCATATCGGATGTTTTGTTTCCAGTTTATTTACAATTTATTCATTTCTCATTTCATAAAGCGTATTTTTAAAAATCATTTTTCAGACGGAATTCGGCGATAGGACAATTACATCCTTTTATTTCTTCATTTCTCTCTGGCGAAATATAACATATACAGCACAGGAGGAGGCATGCCGATATTGCGACAACACCTTCGCTATTCAGGGTAAAACCGGGATATACAGGAAATATCGAGCCTGCTACCAAGCCCAGAGTATAAAGTACATCGCTTGTGGAAAGGACGTCCAGTGCGATTTTTATTCCTTTAAAGCCTATTGCCAATCCTATCAGAACTCCGATGCCGGTCAGGAATATTGCGGGAAATTGAACTTGCATATACTCTCCACGACTGTTGTATACGTACCGATGAGGAGCATTACAGAGAGCCGCTTTATTCCCGGAATGATCATTGCAATTGATCCTAAAATCCCGGAAAAATCAAAATCAGTGCCATTTTAATATCTATGCTTTGGAAAGCACTGCTCTGTGCAATAAAGATCCCCCTTGATGATAAAGCTCATCACCACCATGGACAAAAATGCTACGACGCCCAATAATACGTTAAAATGGCTTTGATGGCACCATCAGAACTTTTACAGTGGTAAAAATTAACGGTAGACTGCCTATGATCAAACCTATGAAGGAGAATCCCAAAAATCATCGGATGATTTTCTCTGAGAGGAATTATAACCTTGCTCAGACCGACGATACCCACGACCATTCCCAATGAGAAAACCGCTAAAAATCTCTTGTGCGCGTCTCCAGTTGCTTATGCTCACGGCTAAAATTTTATCGTACATATTGATTATAACAGCCATAGTTCCGCCGCTTACCCCCGGTATGGCATTTGAAATTCCAATCAATATACCACATAAAAATTTTTAATATCGCTCATAAATAAATCCTCTAAATTTACAATATTCGCTTCATATTTACATTCGATTAGCCTTTTTCATACTTAATTTTTCCGGTTTCACCAATATAGCTATAAGTTCGGCTGTTATTTTGAAAATTTCATACGATGAAAGAATATTCTAAAAATTATTTCAATTTTTGTTAAATATTTTTCTAACGATAATATTGCATACTTTTGAAAAATATGTTAAATTATATTTGTAATTATATGCTAAAGATATGTTTTAGTAAAAGCGATTTTGTGATTGCACTATCTAGACTCATGTCGCTGGCCAAACAATCCGTTGTAGTGCCAAGCGATAGCCTTCTTCAGCAGATTACGTGAACAAAAACTAGTTTTTACTTTTTAAAGGACACCTTTTGAGGGTGTCCTTTAATTTCTTCATATAATTGCTATCTTATTCGTTTCTTCAGTTCGGTGACAGCTCTTTCCAACTGATTGCTGCCATCTCCGATGGCCTTTACTTCAATATCAGGATTTACTCCCACTTTGTGCAATCTTCTTCCATTAGGCAGTATAATACTCTGAAACCGTCAATTTGATTCCTGATCCGTCCTTTAGATCTATAATCTGCTGAACTATGCCCTTTCCATACGATTTCTCGCCTATTATAGGACCCTTTTTATAATCCTGTATAGCACCTGCAAAGATTTCCTGAAGCACTGGCACTGTATCCGTTTATCAGCACAGCCATAGGTTTTGTAAACTTGTGTGCTTCATCGGAATTCCAAGTATTGATATGTCCATATTTATCTTTTGTATAGACAATTTTTCCCCTGGTAATATGCTGTCCAGAATTTGTGCTGTGGATTTAATCACGCCACCCGGATTATTTCTCAAATCTACAATGAGGGCTTTCATTCCCCGTTTTTCCAACTCTGCTACAGCCTTTTGATATTGATTGAACGTTTCAGCTGTGAACTCGGAAATCTTTATATACCCGATTCTGTTACTCAGCATTTTTATACGACACGCTCTCTATTACAATATCTTTTTCTGACCAGGGTTTTTCGAAGGTCTTTCGGTTTTACTCCTATAGAGTTTTAAGGTTACCTTGGTATCTTTATCCCTTTTTATTTCTCCGGAAATATCATGCAACTTTCTGCCGTTGACACTTTTACCGTTTACCTCTAAAAAGCTCATCTCCATCTTCTATTCCCCCTGTCGTGCCGGGGAATTTTCGTAGAGTTCTCATGACTTTTAACTTTGCCATCTTCCAATCTGAAGACAGCACCTATACCGTAAAAATGCCCGGAAGTAGCTTCTTTTAACGCTCTGTATTCCTCCGCACTGTAATATTCGGAATAAGGATCTCCCAGACCCATCACGTATCCCTTGTACATGCCTGAGTTGAGATTATTTCTTTTTAACTTCATCTCCATAGAGATATCTCTGCTAATGATATCCTTGATCTCATTGAATTTGCTGTCAGTGTTCGCACCGTGATGTTTCCCTGAACGACAGTTGAGAACAACAGAGTTATTATGATGATAGTGATCAACGATCCGAATAAAAATCCTTTGAAAAAGTCGTTTTTTATTCTTTATGAATTTTCTTTGAGAGTCCTCATCTGTATCCTGTTCTTCAAAGCCTTCGTCAAAAATTTTCTTCAAGGTTTTCATCGAAATTCCCTTCGAAATCTTCGCTGTCAAATGTTTTTATTTTCAAGGTTTTTCATCTTCGAAGTTTCTCTTTTTCAAAACTATCATTCCCCGATGGGTTTTCGTCACTGCGAAAGGCACCGCTTTCCGTATTCGATTTTTAGCATCGTCAGCTGAAGATGCAGAGCATTTCATTGTCTGTTGATTTTGTAATTTCGTCCCTTTCCATCCCAGTTTTTCCTTTCTGCTCTTCGTTTTATAATTCATCATTGCAAATTTTTACAATGAAAAATCACATTTCATTTCTCATATATATTTTACAACATTTTGACATCATTTAACAGTGACAATTGTGTAATGTGAAGATTGACAAACACATACTGGTTTCAAATTGAGTTTTTCATCAAGCGTGATTTTCCATATCAAAAGCCCTCTTTCATAAAGCACTGTCGAAAAGCACTGTCGCATTTTTCGCAGCTGCGGTAATCAGCCTTGAAACCTTGTTCATTTTCAACTGAAAGAGGGCGATAGACGTTCGATGAACAACAATCTTGGCATATCTTAAAATTCGTTTATATCGTAAGGTGTAGCTTGGTATACGTAGTAGTTCAGCCAATTTCCAAACAGCAAGCTGGCATGACCTCTCCACTTCATGACTATTCCTTTTTCAGGGATCGTCGTCTTTGAAATAGTTGGCGGGGAGGTCAATATCAACTCCCTTTTCAACATCCCTGAAATATTCCTGCGCCAGGGTTTTCCTTATCGTATTCGTGATGTCCCATGATGTATACTCTCTGCCGTTGTCCGTTGCGATGATGTGAGGTCCGACTTCATCAGACTCAGCTAAGATTCTAAGTTCCGATCTTTTCAGTATTTCTTTCCTGGAAACCTCAGTATTTCTGCTGTAGTGGAGCATAGAAAACATCGTCAAAACCTCTCATCAGAGGGCTGTTTTTACGGACGACACTCTGTTCATAAACTCCAAAGATCTTTTTATCCAGAACGTTTTTGTCAATACCGTGATGATAGTATAGCGCTTGAGCACCCCAGCATATGAACATTCTGCTGTATACATGCTGTAGTCCAAAAAGCTCAGTCAGTTCGTTCCAATAGTCAACATCTTCGAATTTATAAAATTCCACGGAGCTCCTGTGATTATCATTCCGTCAGATCTTTTTGTTTTTATCTCGTCGAGGGTTTTTATAGAAATTGTCCAAAATGATCTTCGGAGACATTTTGTGCCCGATGGCTCTCCATTCTAACTAGGGGTTATATTCACTTGGAGCGGTGAATTTGACAACATTCTTAAAAACTGAGTTTCCGTTGCAAGTTTTGTCGGCATCAGATTTACTATGGCAATTTCAGAGGTCTGATATCCTGGGTTTCGGCTCTGCGCTTCTTTCATCGTGAAGATATTCTCCTCTTTCAGTTTATCTCTCGCCGGCAATCCGTTAGGTATTATTACTGGCATATTATCCTTCTCTCGTTTTCTATTTTAATTTTTCAAAGCATTTTTAAAAGTCTGCTTCAATATCCTCGTAGTTCTCACAGCCTACTGACAACCTTATCATTTCAGGTCTGACACCTGCCTCGACCTGAGTCTTCTTCGCTCAGTTGCCTGTGAGTTGCTCGCCGGATGCAATACGCTCGTCCTGATATCGCCGACGTGAGTTACGAGGCTGGCTAATTCAAGATTGCCTAAAACTTGGGCAGCTCTTTTGCTTCCACCCTTCACTCCAAAGGTTAAAACTCCGCCGACCCTTAGGGCATATATTTTTGTCCCGCTTCATAAGATTTACTGCTCTTCAACCCCGGATAATTCACCCATTCAACTTCCGGATGATCTTCCAGAAAGCGAGGCGATTTTTCAAAGCGTTTTTCACTATGTCTTTCCATTCTCAGATGGAGGGTATCCAAACCTTGAATATTTAAAAAGCATTCTGAGGAGCCATTGTAGATCCCAAATCTACTCAGAATATGCACTCTGTATTTTACGGCAAATGCGGCATCTCAAAAGTTTTCATAGAACTTCAATCCGTGATAGCTTTTCATTGGGTTCTACCAAGCCGGATATTTATCTTTATACTCTTCCAGTTGAAATTTCTACCATCGACCATTATTCCGCCCATGGAGTAGCATGTCCGTCTCATCCACTTTTGTAGCACTGTTTACAACGATATTTGCACCGTGTTCAATAGGTCTGCAAATATGGCGAAGCGAGGGTATTATCAACTATGAGGAGGCATTTGCAAAAATCAGCCAACAACCTGAATTTTTCAAAGTCGAAAACTTCCATTCAGGATTGCTCAACGTTTCTGCAAATACAGCTTTGGTATTAGGTTTGATTGCTTTTCAGCTCTTCCAGAGAATCGTTTTGATCTATGAAAGTAACCTCTATATCCTGTGCCGGAAGAGTAACCTTAAATTGGTTAAACGTTCCGCCATAAAATTGAGGATGAACTTACTATGTGATCTCCTTTTTGGCATATATTTAAAATAGTGCTGTAAATTGTGGCACTTCCGGAAGCGGCTACAACTCCGGCGATCACCACCTTCTAAAAGCCGCCATCTTATCTTCAAAAATTTCTGCTGTCGGATTTTCCGATTCTGGAATAGAAAAATCCGGCTTCTTTCAAATCAAATAAATCCGCCATATCTGCACCGTCTCATAATACCTACCGTAGTACTTTGAGCGATGGCGGCACCTGCGGTTCTCTCTTTTCGCTCTATATCCGCCGTGTATGCAGTTGGTTTCGATATTGTATTTTTTCATCTCATCACCTCTAATCTTTCTGTCAAAAGCTGAAACAATCTACTGTTCTCGCAGAAACTCAACAGTTCTTCTAATGCCTTCTATTGAGGAATATTTCGGTTTCCAGCCTAATTTCTTCAATTTATCACTGTTTAAAACGCCCAATGTGAAAGGAGCACTTCCGTTATTTGATTTGCTTTTTGGGAATCTCAGAATTTCAACTGCAGATTTTTTCAGGATATGCTTTTCACCATGGCTTCCGCCAGTCCTTTATGGATACAGTATCCGCTTCGCTGGAGATGTTGTAAACCGTCTCTGTGCCATTGAGCAATATGTAAAAATGGAGCCGCAACTGCATCGCCTACATAAGTATATGTTCTAATGGCGGAACCAGTCGCTTTTTCAAAAACGATATCTTCATCGTTTACAAGACTTCTCAGAAAATCCGCTTGAACTCGTCCGTCGTCCAAAGACATACCGGGACCGAAAGTATGAGCAAGCCGAGCGATTTTAGCATCTATTCCATATTGAGCTCTATAACATGCACATGGTTTCCGCCACTTTTTCCCTCAGGATAGCAAGACCTGGCATCCAGAGGATCCACAAATCCATAGGTTTCTTCGGTAAATATCTTTTGATTTTCATATGGCTGTCCGTAAATCTCTCGGGAAGATATGAACAGATAGCCCTTGCCGCTGCCCCTTTTAGCAGCTTCCAAAGTGTAATAGGTTCCTATGGCGTTTGCCGCGACTGTTCCGACGGGATCATCTTTCATAATCTTCGGACTTGCCGGACTGGCAGTATGGATTACAAAATCGAAAGGAACATCACAATCTACCGGTTGGATGACACTTTGAACTATAATATTCACCTTTTTCTAAATTTCGGAGGAATTCTGTTTTCACCTCTGACCAAAACGTAGATATTCATATCAAATGATTTCTCCCTCGTTTAACACTATCAGAGTTTTCATCATATAGCTTCCCAACATTCCACCTGCACCGGTGATTGAAAACATTGGATTTTCTGAGTTTATCCCAGTTTATATCCTGTTTCAGTATAGTTATCTATATCTTCTCTCAAAACTCCCATATCAGTATTCTCCTTTATTCCAAATTTTTAGTCTATTATATTTTATCGCCATCTAAACAGTTCATATAATTTTTTGATGGCTGTACATACATATGTCTGTATAAGTTATATAAAAATTGTAAGTATATCCTTTAATTATAGTCTATGTTGATTTTGTTATCAATATATTTCTCCATTGAAATTCCATTGATTTTTACAAATTATCTAATTTCTAGATCAGAACCGCAACATTACAATTATTCATATGACAGGGAATAAGTATATTTTTGCAAACAAACTCCGGCTAGGGATGCGAACAAATTTCTAAAAATCTTATGATTTATAGTTCCGATATCGCCTGCCGGAGCTTATGTAAAATTAGCACTGTCTTATATAATTGTATGTCGTAATTCAATCGTTTTCAGCTTTATGATTATTTTTATCTCTTGAGTTTATGTATATCCAAGACAATACGGAGACTGCAAAGAGAATTGTGAAATTAGTAAAGAAATAACTCATGTCCGACATAATCCAAATATATGCATTTCCTATGAACGGAGGTATGATGCTGCAAACCATGTAAAAATACAACTATTATGATGTTTATCGCTAGATTTTTGTATTTCATGATTTTTGTAAATTAAAACACACCCACTGATATAAATACAGCGACGAGCACATTTGATAAAAACATCCAGAGAGATATAAGCGATAATATCAGCGTTCATATTCGCAATTTTAGATGCATTTTGTTCAACTGTTTTGAGTATGTAACAAATAAACGGATTTAGAATTACAAACACAGCTAAAGATATTAAATATCTACTCAAATTGCTCTTATTTTTCATGTCAATCCCTCCTTTTTATTTTATATATCTCATTTTCCCTAATACTACCACTATGTGTGCACTTCTGCACAAGACTACAGTTTCAGCATGTGATATACTGAAAGGGTGGGGATTTTTGTGCTAAAGTATCCAGCCTTTATCTGCGGCTTTTTAGAAGCCTCGGTTCTGTTTTTGCATTCCAATTTATTTAATATATTTGATATGTAATTTCTAACGGTGCCCTCTGATAGGTGCAACCTTTCGGAAATATCTCATTGGAATTTCCCGTGCTTATCATTTTTAAAATTTCCTTTTCGTGTTCAGTCAACGGTTTTTGTTTGTAAATATGTTTTCCATCAATTCAGGAGAATACTCCTTTTCTCCCGTCAGAACTTTATGAATTGTCCCCATCAGTCAGATATTGACCTGTCCTTGAGCATAAGCATCCACATCGTTATTTAAAGCCATTTCAAAGTATCCACTTCTTTTGAGAAAGTGGTCATGATGATGATTGACATCTCCTATTTCTTTTTCTTGCTCTGACCCACTTCAGTACTTCCAAGCCATTTTTCGGGCATTTCTATATCTAAAATCGCCACATCAAAAATTATCATTTTCTCATCAGAGATATAGCTTCTTCACCATTTGCAGCAGGTGTGACTTCGTCCACTTCATCTTCCATTTGCAGCAGCCGGCATAAAGGCATCCCTCAGCATGCTCTGGTCTTCTGCAACCAATACCTTCATGTTTCTCCTCCGAATTCCAACTTTTTCAATTTTTCCTCTTTTCTCCATATTTTCTATTCTCAGCGACGCTTTTATCTTTGTAGGATGATGGATTATTTTAATTTCTCCATTTCTTAAAGAAACCCTCTCCTGAGACTCATCAATTCCTCTCTGTTATTTTTACTGAAACCGACACCGTCATCTTCAATTATTATGTGAATTTTTCTTATCATGTTTTTTATTTTATCTGTCGACAGGATAATTTTATGTTTTTGCATTACTATGCTTTATGATGTTGTTTACGCCTTCCTGTAAGATCATAGACACTTGTCCCTGGATTGTGGAGCTGTAATTATCCAAGTCGTCATTTATCGACATACTGTGCGAAATCCCTGCACCATCTAAGACATCTCCTATATTTTTCAACACATCAGATACTGTTCTGGATCTCAAATCTGTGACTATAGCTCTAGTCTCCGCCATGGATTTTTAGATATTTCTGCGATGTCAGAAGTTCTTTCTCAGCTTCTTTGATATTGCCTCTTTCTATCAATTTTACAGCTAATTCCGATTTTACCTTTAGGGTCACAAATATGTGTCCAAGCGTATCGTGTAAGTCCCTGGATATTCTGTTCCTTTCATTTTCTGCAAGAAGTGCGTTTATGTATGCATTATGTCTCAGCCTCTCATTTTTATTTCATCCAATTGTTTGACTTTTCGCTGTATGAAAAACGTGCGAAACACAGGGTATAGAAAATCAATGCAGATACTTTATCAGGATATTTGCTTAAAAATATTATGTAGAACAAACATGAGTTGATAACTCACAAAATGAGATAAACCTCACTGATGTCAGTTTTGTCGTTGAATTTCCAAATCATGATATTAGTAGGATAAAACATGAATAATATGTTTGAGGTGCCATATAGGGTCAAATAACTTATGTATGCCAGCAGGCATATCAAGCGATTGCTATCTGCTTTTTCCGTGAACCAGATATATGTGTGAAAAGTATCCACTGATTGTGAGCATAGTACACAAAACTTATATATATGCCTGCATATTCCGTAGATTGGAAACACAAAAATATCAGTGAAATATAAAATGGCAATATTTCTCGTTTAAATTTTCTTTTTCCAATTTACTCAGTACATTCTATACCTTTCCATAAAATTTTCAAAGATTATAGCAATATCTCAAATTCAAGTTTGCTATCGTTTTTATTCTACCACAACATATTAATATGAAAACCATCTTCAGTGCGATGTCGGCAGCTGGAGACGGCGTTCATGAGGGATGATGAATGGTTACTTGACTTCCTGATTTTTCTAACCGCTGCAATTATGATTTGCAAATAAAGCCGAGTATGCAAGCATCATACCTATGGATGTAAACGACACGGTTTTATTTTCCACATACTTATTCACCACGTTCATCAGATGGTATGTCGAGTTGCTTTCGCGATGTGTTGCATCCATTGCGGAAATAGCTTCACCGGAACCCAAAGACCTCCGACAATAGCCAATCCGAAGTACAACAGATTTGATACAGCCGATATGGCTTGCTCTGAATTGATCAGGGCTGATCGCCATGCCAGTATCAGAAACATAAGGCTGCCCAACACTATGGTTGCACTGGTTATAACCCATTCTTTTTACCGGCATAGTAACGTCTTTCACATATGCACCCACCACGAAGCAAGCTATTATTCCCATCAGATAATATGCGATCATTCGCAAGAAATTTCACCACGTAATATCTGAAAAGCCCAACCGGAGATCTACGTATAATCTGTATCCACTGGTTTGTTTTGTCTTCCAACATCATGAACGGACATGAAAAGTCCCACGCCTATAACAGACATAGCTGCCATATTAAACATTATTTGCTTTACAAATTCTCTCTGTTGCTCCGCCGTTCCCCTATGTCGTAAACGGATGAAAACAATAAGAAAAACGCTGTCGGTATGCCTACTGTCATCATCACGGTAAATAAGTTTCTTTTTAGTAAAGATCAGTTCCACTTTTTATTAACGGTTTATATGTATTCATCTAAAAGACTCCTCTCACATTATTTTTCCTTCTTTTCTTTGCTGTACCATCATCGCTTTCTATTTCATCATATTTTTCCCGTGCTCATGAACAAACTGGTTAAAGAGTTCTGTTTGAAACTTCCAAATCTTTGAAAGTCGCTCCGTTTTTCCTGGAGAATTTTTCCAAACCTTCTCTCCGTCCTTCGTTGTAAATTCTATACAGTCTCTTTGTATTTTCGAAATCATTATACATCCGGTATCTTTTCGACTGCGGATTTTAATTTGGTCGGTAGCGTAAAGTATTTTTCCGGTTCTTCCGCTCTCATAGCATGGGCAGTGGTGTCTTTTAACAGATGTCCCTTATCTAAAAGCGAAGATTCTTTCCGCTGTATGCTCCACTTCTTCGATGTAGTGGGAAGAATACAGTATCGTTACACCATCGTTTTTCAGCTTTTTCAACGATCTCCCAAAACCTTTGTCTCTGTAGATGTATCCATGCCTGCTGGTTCATCTAAAATCAGAAATTCAGGTTTTCCTACCAAGGTTAAAATGAACATTAGCAACCTTCTTTTGACCACCAGACAATTTGTCAGCGAATTGATTTTTTTCTGATCATCTGTAAATCTTAAATATTCGTTTATTTCTTCTATACTGAGAGAATCTTGGTATATGTTTCGAAAGAAGTCGATTAACTCTTTTTACTTTGATTCTCTTGGGTACGGCATTGATTTGTGCCAGAACTGCAACTTTTCTTTAAGTTTGACTTCGCCCGGTCGTCTGCCCAGAACTTCAACTTCGCCCTTCGTCGGAAATTTCTCGCCTATGAGCACATCCATAAGTGTGGTTTTTCCTGCCCGTTAGGGTCCGATCAGTGCAACACAATCTCCTTTGTATATATCAAAACTTATATCTTCCAATATAGTCTTGCTTTTGATCTGCTTTTTAAGCCTTTCACTTTGACTAAGCTTTCCATTTTTCTCCTCCATTAAGTCACTATATATGATTTAATTATATACGTTTTATCGTATAATATCAGTTGGGTATTGTCATAACATAAAGTGACAAATGTCACATTACCATATAAATAAAAAGGCTGTACTTACAGCCTAAAAACACTCAAACAGCTATTTATTTCGCCTTCTCTTTTCAGGCATTTCATTTGCATTAAAAACCAAATGCATCCCTGCGTTTCCCTATAGTTTATCATAGCTCTGAAAAACATACAGGTCTTCAGGTGTCGTAACTTTTATATTTCCTCTGTTACCCAATAAAAATAGCTACCTCATTTCCTATGCTTCGCATAAGAGTACAGCTATCGACGATTCCCTCATAGCGAGGTTTATCTCCCTGATTTTTGCTGTGTGCTTCTAAAATATCATCTATGTAGAAGCACTGTGGGGCCTGTGCAGTGTAGAAATTATCTCTTTTTGGAACATCCTCTACAATTTCCCCATTATGGCTGACTACAGGGGTTTCAAAAAGCTCTGTACAGGTAATTGCAGACCCCTTGTCCTTAACCAACGCTATTGCACTTGTGATGATGTCTTCTGTTATACAAGGTCTGACACCGTCGTGAATCAAAACTATATCGTCTTTGCTAGAGTTCTTTTGCGGCTTTTAAGGCATTTAAAATGGAATCTTGACCGGTTTCACCGCCCGGGACGATTTCTGCCACTTTTTAATCCAGTACCTATCGAGCATTTTTCAGTTTATTTATATATTCCGCCTTGCAAGCTATGTAAATCTCGTCTATATCGTTGTGATCTTCAAAGATATCCAAGGTGTGAATTATAATCGGCTTTGCTGTTCACTTCCCAAAACTTGTTTCGGAATTCCGCACCCATTCTAACTCCGCTTCCGCCTGCAAAAATTATTCCTATATTCTTTCCCATATGATCTTGCGAGTAGGATTTCTACTCGATTACCTCCTTTTCAAAAGAATTTCATCTATAGCTTTATCTGCGCCGTCACCGTGTAATGTCCAAAGTTTTCCTTTGCAAATTCTTTTTATCTTCTCTTCCTCAAAATCTTCATCTTTCAGAGCTTGCAAAAACTCCTCGAAACTTTCTACCACTTTGCCGGGGGCATGTTGTTTAACTCCTCTGTGGACACCCCTGGTAAGCTCATAAAATTCTCTGTCGTAAGTGTAGAGATATGACAGGTTTTTCCAATAAGGCATAGTCATAATAGTTTGATGAGTAATCCGTAACGAGCAAGTCAGTGACATAGTATAGCTTGTTTATATCCTGATAATCCCAGAAATCAAAAATTTTTATCTTGGTATTCTTCAGGGATTTCAGAAACCGTTGTCGATAAAGGGATGAAGTTTTATGACGAATATCCACTTATCGCCGCAGAACTTATATATTTCATCCAAATCTATTTTTATCCAGGTCATAATATGCATTTTTGACCGGATCCCCTAAATGTCGGAGCGAATAAAAATCACTTTTTATCTATGAAATCGGGATATTGTTTATAAAATTCCTTTTTGAAGTCTGCTATATTCTTTTCATCTAAGAATCCGTCCAGCCTCGCCATACCTACAGGGTAAAAATGCCTCTTTCTCAATTCCGAACACTTCTTCATATACTTTTATAAGATTTTCAGAGCCGGTTATCGCATAGTCGTACGCCTTATGACAAGATGTCAGAAACGGAGATCCTGTCTTGCCGAACCTCGAAAAAGCCGACAGACTTAAATCCTTCTCCCGCATGCCAAACCTGAATCAATTTGGTTTTGTCTTTCAGCTTGAAAAACCGAATATGGGAGCGTAATCGTCTATGAAAATATAATTGCTTCGCGCAATTAGAAATACCGTTTTTATCCAGCTTAACACGCTCTGTCTGGCACCTACAGATTTTTCGTGCATGGACTTTTTATTTTAAATTCACCGTCTAAATTTCGTTCATACAATCTGTCGTGAATTGTTTTCAAATTACCCCATATGAAATCTTTTTGTCTCAGACATGAACAGTATTCTCTTTTCCGTTCTTGGGAGTTGTAGAGGACACTGCGATGTAGAATGCTCTGATCAGACCCTATTACTATCAGCTTATAGAAATTTTTAAGTTTTCCTTTGCTGCTTCGGGCTTCCTGAATGTATTTACGCTTTCTCCATTTCCTGTTTTCCACCAGAAATCTGCTGTTGAAATACAACTCGAGATTTTCACCTCGAAAGTTTCTCAAATCAAAGGACATGACGTATGCGTATTTGTCTTTCCCTGTACGGAAATACCCTGGAGTATTCCCCTAAATCATATGCGATGTCCTTTGTAACGGTTGTAACTGCAATGCTTTCCGGCATTTGTGCGATAATTCTCCATTTTCCGTTATCCAGAAATTCTCGATTAGCCACCGCCGATATATTTATCGAAAAAAATAGTATTTTCCATTTTCATACCTGTCATAATCTATGTTGTAACTTTCCTTAATCTCAAATTCATAATCCGGTTCCACCGCAGGGTCGAACATCTCTTCGACGGTTACTCCCGCCTCTTTAGCTTCCATTTGTTGTAAATTCAGCCTTTTTAAATCTGCTGAAAGCAAATGAAACTTCCCCTCGATATTCCGTTTCTATCTCAATATTTAAAAATATTCGTTCCCACTGAATCTTTACAATTTTAAATTCAACATCTCTATTCCAAATCATATGTTATCTCCAACCAAAGCAATGAACATATTCCCTCATTCAAATCATCTTAAGTTTCATCATAGCGCATTGCCGCCTATTTCTGTTATATTATTGAAAAATACTCACTTATATCTACAGATTTTCTTAGGATATCGGGTGCAAATGCCTTGATTTTTATTCAAGAATTGTCTAGCCAGCCAAGTGCCTCTGTTCGATTCTGAGTAATCGACTATTTTCCGCTCTTGAAAAGCACTTTTACCGTTATAAAAACGCTTTGCCACGGCATCTATTTCGCCATTTCTATTTTCAGAGAACTTTGAAGATACAACCATAATATATTCCGGTAGGTCTTCCTGAAAAAGCATTCTGCCACAAGTCGCCCAGCGTTCCTCTCGTCGCAAATCTGCCTTTGCTTCCGAGCGTTTTAATGTCATTTGGACTTCCTATAACTATTTCTCTCCCTATTGAGTGCAACATCTTCAGTATCGCTGACAGTACGTATGCTTCCTTTTTGAATCCTGACGTTATCTTTGCTGCCAGAACTCCGATGACCATTTCTTCTAACGATTTTACCGTCGATTTTGAATTGTTTCTGATTTTCTTGTTTTCGCTTTTTCTGACTTTTTCTGCTGTTCTCCGCTTTCTCCGACTCTGTATCCACATTGGATTTCACAGGGTTTCCATTGACGATTTCTATTTTCCCTGCAAAAATCTCGAATCCCGTTACTCAGGTTGCTGTCGGAAAAGACTTCTCTGTTTAAGAGGCTCAGCGTGCCTATAATTTTAAATTTCTTACCGTCATTTATCAGCTTTATTCCATCTGAAACCTTTAGTATAGCCACATCTATTTCGTCGCTATCCAATTTCTCACCTATGCTGTCCAGACTGGCATTTCCTTTTTATAGAAGTATCTTTTCGGATCTTCTTTGAACAACTTGGACTCATTATTTCCGTAGTACTCAGCCGATATGGTTTTGGTTATCTTCACTTCTTCATTTTTGGAATCTATGGATTTTTGCCTGCTTTTTCCCAGCATCCACAATCCGAATACGCACGCTGCAATTAAAAACAACAATTGCAATTTTTCACATAAGGTTTTCTTTTAACTCCACGTGTGAATACAGCCATACTTTCTCCCTCACTTTATGTGTAACAAATATAATTCAAGCACGATTTTTAGTTCTCAACAAAAAACTGTTCCCGGTTTTATACAAACTGTCGGGTCTGTTAGTTCTCACCTATAAGTTCAACTTTCAATCCGGCTTCTCTCAGCATTCCTCTGGACATCTCATCCGGATATCCACGTCTTATCACGATGCGAGATATCCCTGCATTTATTATCATCTTGGCACAAATTATACAGGGCTGATGAGTTATGTATATGGTAGCACCTTCTATGCTCTGTCCCAACGTAGCGGCCTGTATTATGGCATTTTGCTCTGCATGTAAAAGCTCTGCAAAGTTCATGCCTTTCTCCGGATGGGATTTCAAGTTTCTCTCTCAAACATCCCCCAGTTCTTCGCAATGTGGCAATCCCTTCGAGCGCCGTTATATCCGTTGCTATTATGTGTTTTTCTTTCACGATAATGGCTCCCACCTGTCTTCTCAGACATGTAGATCTTTGGGCTGTGAGTTCTGCCATTTTGCATGAATATTCATCCCAACTAGGTCTATTCATGGTTTTCTCCCAATTCTATCGAAATCGCATCCGTCGCATTTCAGTATCATGATCAATCTAAACAACCCGCCATTTGTGTGGGGGATACACGAAATATCAAAAACCTGTTTATAGCTCATGGAAAAATTTCCTTCAAGTAAAGACCTTGCGGCGGCTGCCATGACCTGCTAAAGTTCTGTCTCTGCTGTCGATGGCTCGCCGTATATCCTCCGGCTCCATCTTGCCCAAACCGACTTCTACCATTGTTCCCACAATATTCCTGACCATTTTGTATAAAAATCCGTCTCCGTTTATTTCAACCACAATTTTTCATCATCGAAATGCTGGGATAAAACCTTTCGATCCCCTTTAATGAATTCTTGCGGCGTTTCCATATCTTCCGTAAATACATTCAGAAGTTTATCGTTCTGACGGTGGTATTCACCTCTTCGCCGCCTGCCGCCTGAAAAACATCTAAAATCTCTTGTTCCGACAATATATTTTCCACATTCTTTCATAGCGTCCGAATTCAATTTTCTGTCGACGAAGTAGGCTCTGTATCTAAAAATCGGATTTCTAAATTTCGTATTGATTATTTCATATCTGTAGGTTTTTATTCAATGTGTTGCCGATGCTGTGAAATCCCATGGGAACTTCTTTCGCTTCCAAAATTTGGACAGCAGGATTCAGCAGATTGTTGGCGGCTCTTGGAATATTTGCCACAGGTATGGAGAATTCGCCTTTGAAGTTCGCCACCTGACCCAGACTGTGTACACCTTTATCTGTCCTGCTGGTGCCGACAATCCGGATAGGTTTGGCACACAGTATGCTGATAACTCTTTCGATTTCTCCTTGTACAGTTAAAAGATTCGGTTGCCTCTGCCAACCGTGAAATGAACTTCCATCATAAGCAATTTTCAACAATACATTTTTCATTATCACTATCTCAGCCTATATTTCTATAACTTTATTGTCTTTAGACTCTCTGTACAATGTGAACTTCCTACCTATCGCCTGCACAAATTCGGCTGCCAATTCATCAGCCAACTGATTTTGCAACTGCTTTCGGATCCAGTTCCGAACCGTCTTGTATTTTAACCTTGACCAATTCCCTGGTTTCAAAGCCTATTTCAAGTTCTCTTTTTATGTTTTCAGTAAGTCCCGATTTTTCCGATAAAAACCGTGGGGGTAATGTCATGTGCCAATTTTTCAGCGCGCTTCGCTGTTTTCCTGTTAACATATGTTCTTTCCTTATATCTGTAGTCTGAATTTAATATAGACGATTGCAATTAGACGATTACAATCGTTTTGATAAATTTGTCCATACATATTTCAACGGACTATTTTTACTTTAAAGCTGCTCTTCAACCCTACGATTTTATTAAAAATTTTTATTATCATCTGTAGTCAGTTCGCTGTCTGCGATGTAATATCCGTGTCTGAAGAACTGATATCTGTCTCCGGCTTTTTGCGTTCGTAATGGACGGTTCCGCATAGCCAACAGTTTCATAAAGCGAATTTTCATTGAAAACTTCTTCGCCCTGATCATTTTCAACGAAAAGATAATCGTAGTTTCTAATTGTGACAGGCACAGCAGTCTTCGCATCTACCCAGTGGATTGTGCCCTTTACCTTTCTGCCCTCAAAACCGCTTCCACTTCTCGTTTCAGGGTCATAAGTGCACAGGGAGTTCCTTCACATTGCCGTTTTCATCTTTAACCACTTCTCGGCAAGTGATGAAATAAGCGCCTTTTAAATCTGACTTCATTACCGGGAAAGAGCCTGAAATATTTTTACGGGAACTTCCATGAAATCATCACCATCTATCCAAAGTTCTCTGCTGAACGGCACTGTCCTGTTTCCCAAGGCTTCGTTGTTCCTGTTGTTTTCCATTTCCATGTATTCGGTTTTTATCCTCCGGGTAATTGGTAATAATAACCTTAATAGGATTTTCAACTACGTTTACAGATGAAACTTTACCCTGCAGCTCATCCCTGATACAGTGCTCCAAAAGAGATATCCACTGTGGAATTCGCCTTGGATACTCCGATTTTATCACAGAAATTTCTGATTGCCTCAGGAGTGTATCCTCTTCTTCTAATCCCCGCAATAGTAGGCATCCTAGGATCATCCCAACCGGTCACAACGCCCTCGTCTACGAGTTTTTTTCAAATGTCTTTTGGACATGATGGTGTTGGTCAGATTCAACCTTGCAAATTCTATCTGCTGCGGCGGAGTCTTCCAACTGCCGACTTCTTTTAACACCCAGTTGTAAAAACGGTCGCTGATCCTCAAACTCCAGAGTGCAGATGGGATGAGTTATCCCTTCAATGGCATCTTCTATAGGGGTGTGCAAATGTGTACATAGGGTAGATGCACCAGGTATCACCGGTATTGTGATGACTGTTATAGAAATTCTATATATAACAGGGTCTCTCATATTGATGTTAGGTGAAGACATGTCGATTTTAGCTCTGAGCACCTTCGCTCCGTTTTCATACTTTCCATCCTTCATCTCTTCAAAAAGCCTTAAGTTTTCTTCAACTCTTCTATCCCTGTAAGGGGCTGTTTTTACCCGGAGAGTCAGAGTACCTCTCAAATTTCTGATTTCATCCTGACTCAAATCATCAACATATGCCTTCCCTTTTTATCAAAATTACAGCACTGTCGTACATCTTTTTCAAAAATAGTCAGATGCCCACAATCTTTCATCCCACTGGAAGCCCAGCCATTTGACATCCTCCTCAATGCTCTTTACGTACTCCACATCTTCCTTGACCGATTCGTGTCGTCATATCTCAAATTGCATTTCCCATTGTACTTTATTGCCGTTGAAAAATTCAAGCATATGGACTTTGCATGTCCTATGTGTAAATATCCGTTCGGTTCCGGCAGGGAAACGCGTATACACCTTATCTCCATACTTCCCATTTTTCAAATCTTCATCTATTATGTTATGGATAAAAATTCGTGCTTTTATTTTCTTCAGACATAAGTAACCTCCAATATATATTTTCAATATCCCATTATATCATATTTTATTGATTTTTCCAATTTTTACGGTTTTTGTGAATATGCGAACTTCTGGAGATATATGTTTACGAATCGCACACGTAAAAACAGCAAATCAAAATGATTTGCCGCTTGCATAGTTTAATGTGTGTATTCATCAGTTTGCACACGGTTTTTTTACTGACTTAAGATGATTTCCACCGTATATGTGAGAGTGTTCAATAGACGATATCGTCCAAGATATCCAGAAGTTGAGCGATGGTAACACCGTAGTTTGTAATGGGAACTTCCTTTTCAACCGCCTTGTCAACTCTGCTCATCATATATTTCCAGTTGAACATACACGCTCCACAGTGAATTATTAAATCGTATTCCTCTAAGTTCTCCGTAAAAATCATTTCCCGATACAACATCGATTTTTCAAGTCGCTTCCGAAACGCTTTTTAAGCATGTTGGGAATCTTAACCCTGCAGATATCCTCTTCCAGAGGGCATGGGTACAGGCTTCCGCAATTAAAATCTTCGAGTTTTCCGTCAAAGGAATCTATAGCTTTTGCACCCCGTATAAACTCTCTTATATCACCCTTTAAATGCAGAAAACAACACGGAGAACGATGTCAGTTTGACTCTCGGGGTAATCTTGTCGCGAATATCCTTAACGGTTTTTAAAGCACTGACTGTCAGTTATTATCAGTTCTGCAACATCGAGAACCAATGTCAACGTTTTTCTGCGTTGTCCAAAGTAGTTGAAACTGCAATGCACTTCCTATCGAGCAGTTCTCGAATGGTCTGTACCTGAGGTAGGATCAGCCTTCCTTTTTGGCGCCTGTATATCTTGAGGGCATGACTAAAAACAACTACGCTCTCTCTGCTGATCAAATCCCGTAAGATGCTTTCTCGTTTTATATCTTCCGTTACAGCATCACCTATTTTCCAGCCTTATTTCTTTTAGTGCATCTCTATCATCACTACCGTTGACAACTATCGGAATCTCTTTGAATCGAGTTTTTATCGACTTCTCAAGGGAAGTTCTATCTTTCTTATCTCCTTTGCTGATAACGTAAATTGTAGGAATGTTTTTCGCTTTTAACTTTTCCGCCCATTTCGCTTCCATGGACAGATCTTTTCCTCATCGAAGAGCAATATGGCGACATCGGTCTCGTCTATAACGTCCAAAGTCCTGTTTTCTCTGGCTGAACCCAGTTCCGTGTCATCGTTAAAGCCCGCAGTATCGATAAAAACCACAGGACCGGCAGGATGGAATTCCATGGATTTATAAACGGGGTCGGTAGTTGTTCCCTCCACATCTGAAACTATGGAAATTTTTCTGATTAGTCAACGCATTTATCAGAGAGCTTTTTCCGCTGTTGGTTCTGCCGAATATTCCGATGTGCACTCGATTTCCTCTAGTTGTGCCATTCATCATCCACCTCTTTTTAAAATCTAGAATCTCTATCGCCATCCTTGATATTGCCCACATAGTCCTTTGTGATCTTTTTATTTTCTCATTTGGAATCATATTCATCCTCTCGGCAATCAACGCTTCTCCTTTGGCCTTGGTCTCCCAGGAGTTGCATAGTCTTCCAAAAATTCGGTGAGAGTCATCAAGGCGTTCGGCTGACAGATATTGGCAATCTGTCCGGACTTAACAAGACTCATAAATCTATCTCCTGTTCTGCCCTCACGATAACACGCAGTACAGAAAGAAGGTACATAACCTATATCATGAGCCAGTCCACCACTTCGCCTAAAGTTCTATTATCGGCAACATCAAACTGCTGGCTATTTTCTTCTTCCGATTCTTCGTTTACGTAGCCGCCGACGCTGGTTTTGGAACCGCCTGAAATCTGTGTTATACCGATTTCAAGAGCTTCTCTCCTCATCTTTTTGACTTTCTCTTGTGGACATGATCATTTCCCAGTATAAGGAACGGCGATTCTCAGAATCGCAATAATTCTCTTGAACACATCATCAGGCACACCGTTGTCAAAAATCGCCTGGGTCTATGTCGTCCGCAGGTCTTATTCTGGGCACCGAGATAGTGTGGGGTCCAACTCCGAAAGTATCCTCCAAGTGCTTGGCGTGCATTAAGATCCCCACAAAATCGTATTTGTAGTTTTTCTAATCCGTACAGCACTCCGCAGCCCACGTCGTCGATACCTGCTTCCATAGCCCTATCCATGGCTTCCGTATGATAAGCATAATCGCTTTTTAGGGCCTATGGGATGCAATTTCTCATAGCTTTCCTTGTTGTACGTTTCCTGAAACAGAATGTAAGTTCCTATTCCGGCGTCGTGAAGTTTTTATAGTCTTCCACGGTGGTCGCCGCAATGTTGACATTTACCCTTCGAATCGCACCGTTCTTATAGCTTGATATCGTATATGGTATTTATACTCTCAGGATATACTCGATAGGGTTCATTCGCGGATCCTCTCCGGACTCTAAAGCGAGCCTCTTATGTCCCATATCCTGCAGTGCGATTACTTCCTGCCTGATTTCTTCTTGAGTCAGCTTCTTCCTGGTGATATGTCTATTTTTCTCCGTGGTAAGGACAGTACACACAACCGTTCACACAGTAATTGGATAGGTATAAAGGTGCGAACATGACTATTCTGTTTCCGTAGAATCTCTCCTTTACTTCCTTGGCAATGGAGAATATTTCATTTATTATCTCTTCGTTTTCACACTCCAACAAGAGCATGGCCTGAGTGAAATCAAGACCTTTAGCCTCTTTCGCCTCTTCCAAAACGCTTCTGATCAGCTCTATGTTATCTTTGTTCTCCTCCGCATACTTGAGAGTTCTCTTAATTTCTTCATCGGAGATGAATTCCTCAGCTTTTTACTTCTGCTATTGTATCCACCCATAACATTTCCTCCATTCACTAGGGGTATTCTCCTATTGATCTAATCATTTCTTCCAGTTCCATTCGCTCCTTTGCAATATCGGTCTCGCTTGAGGGCCGCCGGATATATTTCGTATGCCATCTTTATATTTTTGGGATTTACTTTTCTCATAATCACATTGGCTCCACAGTCGAAAAGTTCTTTTTATCTCTTCGTCATCTAAAACGCCCACGGCTGTGATTTTACCAGCAGATTGGCTGGGCAACAACATCCTGGCGATTGCAACACATCTTTTCGTCATTTCCGAGCTGCCGTTTTCCTGCCGCCAAGCTCCGTGTCAGGATGTGAAATATACGGTCCTATACCCGCCATATGACAGTGAATCTTTTCCAAAAACAACAAATCATCTGCCAATGATTCTGATACTCTGTCCGGGGGATGCCCACCATGAATCCGCTTCCCGTTTCATAACCGAGCTCTTTCAAATCCTGCAGGACTTTCGCTCGTTCCTGAAAAATTATGACCGGGATGCAAAAGCCTCATCACAGATTCTCGTCGGATGTTTCATGTCTCAGCAGGAATCTGTCAGCACCTGCATTTTTAAGTCTAGAAGAACATCTCGTCGAAGTTCGCCGGCACTCAAAGTGACTGCTACATTTTTATCTACACCCTTTATATGTCTTCTGACTTTTTCCAAAATTGTCCCATCGGCGAACACAGGGGTCTTCTCCTCCCTGCAACACTATGGTTTTATATCCTGCTGCAATGGCATCATCGACAACCTCAACCATGTCTTCATAAGACATTCTGTATCTGACGGCATTGGGATTTTCTCTGTTCAAACCGCAATATTTGCAAGGCATTACGCAATAGCTGCTGAACTCTATGATCGCTCTGATGAAAGCTTCGTCGCCTTTTTTTCTCTTTTCTGACTGCATCAGCTTTTTGATATATTTTTGAAAGTTTGCACTTTTCAGCGCATTAACGATATCTGTCCTATTCATTCACACTTCCTAAATGACAAAACTGTTAAAATAAGCTGCAGGAGTCTACACTTCATGTAATTCTTGTACAAGTTTATGGAAAGTACAAAGTCCCGACCTACATCTATTTTTATACATTTTTATCTAATTCACTCACATTATTTCAAGTTGCATTAATTTTTATGTGTTTTACGCGGAAGACAATTTCTCTGCTATTGTCTATTTTTCACACATCCTTTGACTACTCTATCTCTTCCGGACAGATCTTTCGTAATTTCAATATCTGTAAAGTTGCCGGAACTCTTCAGCATCTCGGCAGCTGAGATTCCCTGATCGCAACCGATTTCAAACAGAAGATATCCTTTTTTTCTTCAGATGATTTGGTGCGAGTTCGACAATTCTTCTGTAGAATTTCCAAACCGTCAGTTCCGCCGTCCAATGCCAATACAGGATCGTAATTTTTAACTTCCGCATCTAAAGTTGGAATCACATCTCTTTTTATGTAAGGAGGATTTGAAACTATCATATCAAAAGTCTTAATTTTTGTTGTCAAAGAGATTGGATTTTTAAAATATCAGGTTTCACGTGATTCAACTGCGCATTTTCTGCTGTCAAAGCCAGGGCATCATCGCTGATATCCACAGAAGTCAATTTTAGAGTTTTCATTTCTCTCCCAGTTTTGCACAGCGTGATACCGATTATGCCTGAGCCGCAACACAGATCTAAAATTTTGTTTTGTGACCTAAAAGTTTTGCAGCCTCACTTACGACGGCTTCTGTATCCATTCTCGGAATCAGCACGTTTTTCTCACTTTAAACGGATAGCCCATGAACTCGGTTTCACCCATGATAAGTTGCAGAGGTTCTCTTTTGCAACGTCTCTCTACAATTGAAAAATAGCTTTCCATTTCTCCGTCACCTGCAGGTTTTGACCATCTTTGAAAAACTTGACTCTATCGATTTTTCATGTGACAATATATCATTTCCGCTTCGCCTTTGGCATTGGCAATACCGGACTCTTTCAACTGCTTTTTCCGCCAAGTTCACTACATCGGAAATCAGTAGCTTCATATTTTAACCTCCTTGAATTTCAATCTGATATGTAGTATTTCAGGCTACATCTTTCCCGTCATCATCAGTAGCTCTCTGTTATTTTTCGTTCTTTCTATACCGTCGATTATTTTTCTGTAACTTCTGTACTGTTGCTGTTTGAAATATCTTTTCTTATCTGCCAGACTGCCATCAGCTCATCTTGATTCATCAGCAGATCTTCTCTCCTGGTTCCGGATTTATTTATATCGATGGCAGGGAATATCCTTCTTTCCGATAGATTTCTGTCCAGGTGTATTTCCATATTTCCGGTACCTTTGAACTCCTCGAAAAATGACATCATCCATTCTGCTGCCCGTGTCCACCAACGCTGTCGCCAAAATCGTTATGCTCCCGCCTTCTTCCAGGTTTCTCGCCGCTCCAAAGAATTTTTAGGATTGAAAAGCGATGCCGGATCCAGACCGCCGGACAAGGTTTTACCCGAAGGGGCATGGATAGATTAGTATGCTCTTGCAAGCCTCGTGATGCTGTCCAAAGAGAATAACTACGTCTTTACCTTGTTCCGCCAATCTCTTACTTCGTGCGAGGACCATCTCCGCGACTTTAATATGGTGACTGGGCTCTTCATCAAAGGTTGAATAGATAACTTCGTTATCGTTTTTAAAGACCTTTTTCATATCCGTAACTTCCTCAGGTCTTTCGTCTATCAGCAGAACTATGAGTTCCGCATCGGGATAGTTTTTTTCAATGGAAATCGCTATATTTTTCAACAGCACAGTCTTTCCTGCTTTAGGGCTTTGCCACTATGAGACCTCTCTGTCCGAAACCCACAGGTGCTATCAGATCTATAAATCGCAACGCTGTTACTCTACCGTTTTCCAGCACTATTCTCCTGTCAGGATATACAGGTGTCAGCTTGTCGAAATTCTTTTCTCATGCTTTGCCTTCTCAGGACTGTCCCCGTTGACCTCCTTCACTTGCAAAAGACCACCGAAACGTTCACCGTCGCGAGGTTCCCGAGCGATGCCCTTCACTTTATCTCCCGTCTTCAGATTAAATCTCCTGATTTGGCTGTTTGCAACGTAAATATCATCTTCTCCGGTGAGGAAATTATCAAATCTCAAAAACCGAATCCATTTTTCTGAAATTTCCAAGATTCCCTCAACTTCTTTTTATTTTTCGTATTTATTTTTCCCAGCTTTGCGTTTGTACTCCCTTGTGGATTCTGCAGAGACTCTTCTCCTACTGAAAACCGAATCATCGATTTTAATATTTTTCACTCCATATAACTCTCCATCATTTCGTTTAATTGTTTCTTATATTCATAAATTTACATTTAAGTGATTTTTATTTTCATAGTTTTAACCGTATATCTCTATTATATACTTTTCCGACGGTTAATTAAACACCACAGTCATACTATTTGCATATCCCGTTCGACGAGCAATGCTCGTTAAATCGCATATTTGCAAGTTTGTCTTTAAGTTTTTAAATCAGAGTTCATACAAAAGTTAAAGAAATGCCCTACTCGCATCGCAATTCATGTTGAAAAATCCATCTCTTCCTTTTATAATACTTATTATATCGTATTATATCTCTCAAGAGAATGATAACAAGGAGTAAAAATGAACAATCTGACTAAAAATAGGCAAAAGTCGTTGCGCATGGTGGAGCTGGCTCTTTTAGGGCCGGAATAGTTGTGGTAATGGCATTCGTACCTTTCTGGGCTACATTCCTTTAGGGATTTACCCGTGCAACCATAATCCATGTGCCCGTTATCATAGGTTCCTTAATTCTAGGACCGAGAAATGGAGCAGCACTGGGATTTTTATTCGGTCTTACAAGCCTTGTAAACAACACTGTGAATCCTACAGCCACATCGTTTGTCTTTTTCACCATTCTATTCCGTTGGGGAATTTCAGGAGGCATCGGAAGTCTAATCATATGTTTCATACCACGCATCCTCGTCGGAATAGTTTCCTATTATATATTTAAGCTAATCATTGAAATGGAAATAAACCGTCTCGGTTTAGATCTTCATCCGCGCTGGTTTCCTGCGGTATCGCAGGAGCTCTGACCAATACGCTGTTGGTTGTGAATTTAATTTTCGTATTTTTCAGCCGAAACTATGCAACGGTGAACAAAGTTGCAGTAAATAGCGTCTATAAATTCATTGCCGGTATAATCGCCGTAAAACGGTATTCCGAAAGCGATTGTCGCAGGGGTGATAGTCTTAGCTCTTGGGAAGAGTCTTTTGAGAAATCAGATAATTCGACCGGGCAGAAGAGATACTGTAATAGTCCGATACCCAAAGATTATGTCAATTTTGTTTAAGCATCAACACAGCTCTTTGCGAGCAGGTTTAATCTGATTGCAAAGAGCTGTTCTATTATTCTTATCATTCTCCGACTATATCATCGTATGTCAAGCTGCCTTTTAATTTCATTTATCAAATCTCTATCATAAGGATTTTCAAGAGTTATGTAGCTGTATATGCTGCCGGTCATCAAGTAATAAGCCAATTGACCCATGTTAAAGGCATCCGATTTAGGAATGGCAATTCTAATATCTCCTTCCCAGGAAGTTCTCTTAAAGAGCTCTTTATAAAAATCATCCCCTATTATGTCTATATCTTTGCAGTCCATCTGTTTTGTGCATCATCGACGATTTCGTCCAACATCTCACTGCTGTCCATGGTATTTTCGCTGTCTATTTCCGTTATTATAATTCTGTCTTTATTTTCTCTCAGGAATTCACTTCTGGACTTGAAATCTCTCGGTTTATTATAAGGCATCACCAGTAAGCTGTTTTGCTTTTTGCTGCCCGCTTCCATGAATAAGTTGGCTATCCATATGGACAATGCTCTGAAGCTGTCTTTTGAAAAACTGATGAATTCAGTACTTCTACCGCTCTCATTGAGCAGTTTTTCTCATTACCGCATAATGACCTCCGTCTATGTCCCAAAAAGGATCTGTTGCCATAACTTCCGCTCCTGACAGAAATCTCTCTACATTTGTGCCGGCAATGGCCAGTATCAGTGAGGCTTGCAGGACTCAAAATGCTAAAATTCCGACAAAGTTTTCAGATAAATTGAAAATTCACTGCCGCTTTCTCTGGCGATTTTCTTTAAATTGCTTTCGCTGCTCCCCGTCAAAACCATAATTCTCTTTGCTGCAATTTCCTACCATATCGATTTTCCATATATTGTTTTTATGTACTTTGTATGCGACTATGGTTTCCAAAGTTTCTCCGCTCTTGGATATGACGCAGACGTTAACCTCGTAATGTTTCATTCTCTCAACGGTTTTCCCAAGTTCGTCAGAGCTTATGCTCTCCCCGACAAATTCCATTTCCGGTGCCGTTTTGCTCTTGTCTTTGGTTGGCTTCGACAATTCCTTTTATGCCTTGGCAATCACCACCATTTCCGATAACGACAAACAGTCCGCAACTATCCTGAGCTGCAAGAGCCGTCATCATTATTTCATCGATTTGCTCCTTGCTGATCTGCATGGGGACTTTTACCCATTCGCTTCTGATGTCTTCATTTGACCAAAGAGTATCCAAGCTGCTCTCAATCTGATCGTTGTACTGTGACAAAAATAGCCTTTTTCAGGTACTACTCTTGATAAATCGATTTTTACATTCATATCCTCACCTCCTGCTCTGTTGATTACTTAGCTATAGCTCAATATCATTTTAATAATTTTAAAGAATTTTATCCACCTATAGGTGGTTAAAATACATTTTTGTCGACGACACACACAGCAATACGGGATCGTTTGCATGGTGTGTAGCGACATCAGGCGGTTTAAGTATATTGGTAAACGGTATTCAGCTACATGTGAAACAGCACTTTTTATTAAAGTCATGGATAATGGAACTGTAGCCATAGATAAAACCGTCACAAAGAACAATATCTTGCTTGCCAACTCGTGACTTTGTCCTCCTGTTCAGCCAACATAGGAACCGTTGCCGCTGTTGGTAAACATGACCTAAAATCATTATTATTTTCATCTCGTCACTGATGGGCGAAAGTATGCGGCAACCGTAGCAAACAGGGGCATCAATATCAACTTGGATATGGAAGATTCCCTATATTATGTGGTTTGTTGATCATTTTCTAAAATGTGGCTTTCAGCCAAAGTTGAACCTATGAAAATCATTGCCATGGGAGTAGCTGCATTTCCTATATATTGCAGATATGTTCCCACGGGATTATCCAGTGAAATTCCGCCGAAACACAGTGCCAGACCGACGAACATAGCCAGTATGTTTGGATTCAATAGCATTACAATATTTTTAACTATGGATTTTTACCGTCACATTATTCTTGTTTTTCATTTCTATGGAGAACTTTTCATAGTATGAGTAAAACATGACGTTCATCAGCGGAGTTTTTGAGCCATCATAAAAAGAAGTCCTTTGGAACCGAGAAGGAAAGAGCAATTGGGAAGCCCGCCAAAGCCGTTGTTGGGATAAACCATCGACAACTCTCCACATTGCTGACTCGGCTCGGAAAACCTTCTGATTTGGGCATAGAACTTCATGATGATAGCAAACGACATCATCACTATAACCGTGATCAACATCATCCATATGAACTCGCAAAATATTTTTCTGTCCATCTTCATTCTTCCTATATTGTAAGCCAACATACAGGGATAGGCACAATAAACGATAAGCTTATTCAAGCTGTTATTCATTTCCTTTTTATGAAGTTTATTTTTCGCATCAAGTATCCCGTTAATATCATGGCAATAATTACAAAAATTGACCGTACATTTTTCTCCTCTTCTTCATTTTACTGAATTATCGATATTTTTTCCACGGGAGTTAAAATCGTGTTCAATGTTTCTCCTATGTAAAATATTTAATAGCCATTTCTATGAAATGGCTGTTTAAGCAATAATCTATTTGAAATACAAATTATTTGTTGAATATTCCGGCTCACAAAGTTATGTCTATACCCAAGTTCCCCAGCAATTGTTCATCTTTGTCATTTAATATCGCCGTACAATGAGCAACGCATCCTCTGAGCTCTCTGAGTTTTGGGCACGACCTCCCGCAGCTTTCGGATTGCTGCTGGCCGATACTGTTAGCGCATTTAAAACCTCTTCCGTATTTAGACTGACTTTGTCCTGTCTCAGAATATCACATGTTCAGCCTCTGGATTCTTTCCTATCACATCCGGTGAAATCAAATGAACACTGTCATCAACTCCTGCCAGAACTTTTACAGAGTTTAAAATCGCCGCAGCCAGAAGCAGCCATCAGATCGGAGCTTCTGCCTGCCAACAATTTCTCCGTTTGGAAGTTCAACTGCAACTACTACCTCATTTTTCATTGTAATTTTCCTTGCTCTTTCTAGCATTTAGATATTCCCTTGCCGCAATGACAACTTTTCTATCACTTATTTTCACGCCGACTTCTTCCATCAATAGAGTCACTCTTTCAACGGAGGCTTCGTCCAATTTTCCTTTTTATAGTCGCATTGGGCTATCAATGCTCGTCTTATGATCTCCTGGCAAGATGCTTCTCTGCAGATTTCATCGTCTTCTATTCGAATCCGACCATGTTTACACCCATATCCGTCGGAGAATTGTATTCGCATTCGCCTCCGGTAATCTTCTCGATTATCCTCTTAACGATGGGAAAGACTTCTAAATCCCTGTTATAGTTGATGGCCGTCTCGCCATAGGCATCCAGATGAAATGAGTCTATCATATTAACGTCCTTAAGATCCGCCGTAGCCGCTTCGTATGCGACATTTACCACGGATGCTTCAGGGAAGATTCCATACGGAAAAAGTTTCAAATTTCGCATATCTGGCTTTTCTGCCCATTTTATTTTCATGGTATAACTGGGGAAAGGCATGTAGCCAATTTTTCCGCTGCCGCCACGGACCTGTCACAACGCAGAGAGGGTTTTTGTGGTTTCTATGTAAGGATTCGCTCCATAACCTTCATCGCTTACGATTACTTCAACATCAGTAGGGTATCCCTTTGTGAATTTATGCTTGTACGTTCTTATCCCTCTGAGCTCAATTTATTTATGAAAATATCCACAGCCGGATTCTCCTCATATCTAGTTACTACTTCGCTGTTAATCGATAACCCGTACTTTCTGAAAGTGTCTATGAGTCTCAAAACTTCCAAATCATAGGTTATACCGAAATCCTGCCGCGTCTTGTTGGTAACTATATCGCCTGCGTATATGCATATTATAACTTCCGCCTGATCGCTGAGTTTTGCAAAAGCTTTATTTTGGCGTTTTCATCAAACCCCGCAACACTCTCTCATCGCATGCTTGTCGTGAACCAGCTTACCACCGAATTCCAGATAGGTTTTTCTCCGTTTCCCTTTTTATTCTTTCTCCAGTATGTGCTTAGACTGTAAATCTATGTATTTATCCGGATCAAATCCTCTCTTTTCAAATTATCCACCTCTCCCTTTCACGTTTTTATATACGAAACTACCAAATCAAGTAGATGCCATATCCCAGAGTTGTCACTACCATAGTCCTGCAATAAATAATGACTGTCCTAACCATTTTCCCTGTTTGTTCCATCTTTTTCTCCTATATCATTCGTCGATATTCTTCAAAATTTCAATATTTAACTTGCTTTCTCCCTGCTCCTATACCCTTCAGACTGACGTCGTAGTCGATTTCAATTTTTCCGTCTCCGTTTTCATTTAAATTGTTCACCAACTGATTGGTAAAAATCTCCATTGGAAAACCGCCTACGAAGTGTTGTAATTGGTATCGTATCGCTTGCCCTGTTCAAGACCAAGGAAGTAGTGGTCCCGTCGTCAAGAGTTTTCATGACTTCACCGACTCTTCATCTGCACGTATTCGAGTTTTCTCATTGCCGCTTCCATCGCCCAAGTCCTCGTACAACAGATACAGTACATCGTTTTTCTATACAAAGCTTCTTCACAAATCACCTCGATTTGATTTTATCCTCATCGTCATACGCTTGTGTACCTACTATCTTTATCATTACTTTTTCTCATTGTCAATATCCTCATTTCCAAGCTTTTCGTTACAGTCTTCTTTTCTCCGCCCGCTTGTCCAAAAATCATATTATATCCTTAACACGATTACATTCCGGTTTTCAGCTATCACGTTTTTATTCATACGAAAATTGTGGAATTTCTGCCGGAATGTTCGCATTTCGGTGGAATTCCGATTTAAGCAAACTACAGGCTTACATAGCCATTATGCTTTATGAATCAATCCTTTTATTACATCTAAGCTCTTTGCCTTGATTTTTCTATTTTGCATCGGCTATATTCAATCCTGCACCCTCAGGCGGAGAAGTATATTTTTCAACAGGTTCCCGTGCCGGAGGGTCTTATTATAACCGAGACGCTCTCACTCGCAACTTTCAAATTCAGAATATTGGATTCAGGCAATCCCTGAATCCATTGCAGCCCTCTCGTTATCCGAACTGCCTGTATGCTCTTTTTAGTCAAATAATCGTACGCCACTATCCGAATTCCAGAGTTTCGGCATAAACCGATATGTTTTCTCTCAGTTCACTCATGCTGTTTTCAATGATTTTTCTGCCTTTTTATTCCTTCCAGATCATAACCGGCATTTTCCTCTTTAAAATATCCGTACTCATCAGTATATTTCTTTCAAGGCTTCTTCTAAAGTCTTGCCGCGTTTTTTCCCACCATGAAGTTACAGATGCAGATAAGCACAGCTGCCGAAATGCGTCTGTCTCTTTATTAAATTATTTGTGAGGATATCCGTTTCCCTTCTTCAAAAGGCAAAAGAGAAATTTCTTCGTAGCGAATCTTTATCCGCTGCTTTGCTTTTCCCATGAATTTCAAATCCTGGTGAGAGTCTTCTATTTCTATGTCATTTGGCTTTTTGCTATTTCATCAGCAATCTTGGTTTGAAACTATACCTATATAGAGTCGCCTTCCTCTTGCCTAAAACATCTTTGACGCTTTCTCATTTCACGCATAGAAAATGAAATATTAAAATGCTCGATTTTCGTTTCCCGACAAACGCCACCTGTTTCTTGAGGTAAACATCTGCCCGCCCTGTCGCAGCGGGATCCGTTGCAACCACAATATCGTGCATTGATTTTCTTCGAGTTTATTTCATGCTAACTCATATACCTGATCCAATTCCAGATTGATTTGGAATCATGGAGTACCTTCTCCGCCTATTATCAATCTGCTCATCCACGGGATCAACTTTTCTCTAATCCGATTTTTCCAAAGCGCTTGCGGCAGGTCTTTTTCCTGTTCCGTTCAAAGGTGTGTACACCACCGCCAGGTTGACTGCACGTCCACGATATTCATATTTTGAAAATATCTTATGACATCATCTCGCGTATCTCGCTTTTCAATGGTGCCGTCAAAGCATACTGTATGCTCAACAAGGATTTTTCAGTGATATTATCACCTTCGCTCCTCACATCTCTAAACTCATATTCGACATGCAGTTTTATCTATCTTTTCTAAAATTAGCGTGCTACTTTCTAAAATGACAGCCTCTGTTGTCCTTACACACCTTGTATCCGTTGTATTTTGTTGTTGTGACTCGCTGTGATCATAATGCCCAAATCAGCATCCAGTTGTCTGATTCCATATGATAAAACGGATACTGCGGGTGCATTCATCGAATATCGGGGAATAATTCCATACTGTACGAATACTTCTGCTGTTTTGAGCAAACTCTCTGAATACAGCCTTCCGTCATAGGATATCAAGACTTTCAAGCATTTTCCCGTCTCGATTATATTTTTCCCTTTCATATAGGTAGTCGACGACACCCTGGTAACTCTGCTGATAACGACCTCGTTCATTCTGTTGCGCTGACTCCATCACTCTCTGAGACCGACGTACCTGAACCCAAGTCCTTGTGGAAAGGCTTCTTATGACATCTTCACTGGTCATCTTTTCAAGATGTGCTTTTAAATTATCATTATCCTGTGAGTTTCAAGCCATCTTCGATATTCTTCCATATGTCTCTAACCATATCAATCACTTTACTAATCTGCCGTATTCTTTTCTACGTTCTGATTCTTTAGAATAAGTTTTTAAAATCAACCTTGCAAATATTAAATGTCGTCATGAATAAATTCGCTTTATATTATACCAAATCCCACCGAATAGTAGTAGTTGTATATTATATAGAACTTACTGTTCACAAAATTACTCACCCAAATTTATACTTTTTCATTGATAACCATAACTCGCCGCATTTGCTTCCTCTTTTTCTCCTGAAAGATTTTAAGCATTAGGCAAGTCTCACAGTTGCTTTACAACAAAATACACGCCTATAGAGCCATTGTCTTCACTATGACGTGAATAATTTTGACATCTGCATCTATTTCATCCATTCACTGAAACCGGTCTGCAATTTTTCTCTCAATAAACGAGTGTGTCTTCTGGCAATATCTCCGGCTCTCGTAGAATCTTTTTAGAAATCGCCTGAATAATCATAGTATGTTCCCTCAACCATATTTTTCGTGGTTTTCAAACTTTTTCGTAATATACATACCTGACTCTCAAACTTTTTCATCTAACTCTTCCATCAACTCCATCAGAGTCTTGTTCCTGGTTCCTATTATTACGATTTTGTGAAATTCCATCCCAAAATACAGTCTTTCCTATCTCTCCAAGCTCCAAGGCTTTTTATACTGATCCTTCTGCGTATTGTAAGTCTCTCAGGACTGCCTCTATCGGCTCTTTGCAGCGGCATAGTAAGCTGCCATTCCATCAATCTCTCTCCTGACTTCCAGAACACTCGATTAGCTCGCCCAAAGATACATCTTTTACATATGTGCACCTCTATTCGGTCTTATATCCACAAGCCCGTCGTGCCAAAAGTTTAATCTGCGTCTCATCAGGTGTTCTGCTGGCACCTTTTCCTTTGAAAGCATTAACTCCATCAACCTGGTTCCCGGAGAAAGCTCGCCCTTTTGGGAATTTCTTCTTCAATCCCCTCATAAACTGTCCCCTTCTCAGATATTTTGACTGTAAATATTCTTGTCCATAATTTACACCATTGTCCCTTGTTTCGAGCAAAGTTTCTCATGTTATTTTCATAATCTAACATATCCGTCTTTCAATGCGGACATTCTATTAGCAATACGATAGTCAGCCACTCAATTCATAGTAACAATGCTCTCAGGGCAACTTCCTTCATTTTTCTTTATGTTTTCCTACGGAACTATAGTTGTTTAAAGTGTATTCCTCCAAGACATTTACTGGCATTTTTCCCTATTTCTGCTATATCTCTCTTTCAATCGCCTCCAATCATCTTTCGATTATCAGGCCTGTTGTGGATTTCATCCAGCGATCCACCGTATACTTCATGGTCGGAACGCTTATAGACGGTTTCGCTCAACCAAAACAAACCCTATAAACGGTTTATCGGGCTTCAAATCAGTACTTATTCTCGTAGTAAATGCCGTTGCTGTCGCCATTTCATCATGTATGATAGATTTTCCGAGCATAGTATTTGCTTTTTGCCTGATTCATCAGGCAAGCGGAACATCCGATCCCAATTCTGCACCTATTTCGCATAACCCTTTAGACTCATTTTCAAATTCCACAGTTTGTTCAATCCGTGCAGTACTGCCGCACCGTTACTGCTGCTGCCTGCCAGACGCCTGCCGTCACAGGAATTCTCTTTATATCTATTTTGAGTACCCGTGAAAGCAGCATTTAACAGTCCTTTTATTGTAAGCTCTTTTATAGCTTCCTGCCGCTTGGTACGCCAGATTTCTGCGATCGCTGGAGATATAAAACTTATTTGTGTTAACTTTAATTTTCACATTTGTCAGATAATCTGGTTTTCTTCCACCTCTATGAACACCGTCAGGACATTCTCCGCATCCGACGGTGTGTGTAGTCTGATTCATCCGTCGTGTAATCCTCATCAAACCAGCGCATCAATACATCATCGAAATAAATGTGTCTGTTGCATAATCATCTCTACTTGATGACATCCGTTTGGATACTTCATATGTACATCCAATGTTAAACCTTTATTTTGGGCATACGCTCCTAAGCCTTATTCTCTCATAGGATCTTTCTCCTGTTTGTATCAGAAATAATGACATGTAGAGTTCCCCATCACAAAGGGCGTGATTCTCGCCCTTTTCCTGTGTAAATTATCAAAACATTTATCCTTTTACCCTTTCCTTTTTAGCCAGCCTTGATTTTTCGCTTGTACTCATAGCGTTCCTGGCGTTTCTGGCTCTACTCTTTTTCCACGTACTTTGAACCGAAATCACCTGCACTTTTCTGGCTGACTCAACTGTGAATAGGCGCGACCGGATTTCAGGAACTTCTTCATAGCCATCTCTCATCTTCAGCTCCCAATTTGGAAACGTCGTTTCCTCTTTCTTTTTCTCGATGCTGCAACTCACATCTCGTCAAACCGACGTTTACCTGTCTTTAGCGCTTTTATACGGATTCTTTTCAGTTTCTTCTTCTTCGTCGGCATTTCTTTTGTCTTTTTCATCGCTCTGGAAGAAGTTGCAGATACCATACCTACTACCATCAAAAGCCATCCATACCCATTGAGACCTTCATCCAGCCAGTGCTCGGATTTGACAGTCTCAGATGTAAATCTGAATCGTCCTTGCTCAGTCTCTGCTCTATGGATTTATCCTCCTATGATCGAGCTTGTAGCTCTGATAGGAGTTTAACGATAGCTTTTCCCTATCCTTAGCTCTGCCAGTACCAAAGCGACCTTTTTATCTTTCCGGATTAAACAGAACTGATGGTTTCTAAGCTTCCTTCCCATCTGAGTCGATTATCTTACATGCATTCTCTTTTCGTTTGTCTTTGCTTGTACACTTCTTCTACTGAAAGGAAACACCTTTGACTCCCATATTTTCCAGAGGAACTCCAGTTTCTTTATCTTTAGGAGAAGCTTGAAGTAACTCCAAAGTCCGCTGCATTTGCAATCGGGAAAGCCGCAAACATACTCACATTATCAAACACAGAATTCGTTCTCCAATTCTTCCTACATCTTTATTCCTCCTGATTTTTCGATTTCTAATAGTCCACCAGCAACTGTCTGCACTCTTTTTCCATAATTCCGTATTCAGCTGCTGCCTGATGGTCATCTGACGTTCACTTTAAAAGATTGTACACGAGCCGCAAGCTCCGCGCACGGCATCCGTGTAATTACCTATACTCCTCTGGAAATTCTGCTCAAAACCAATGCTCCCGCACGTCATAGTACAGGGTTCTCGCACGTGACATACATCTCACAAACGTAGAGTCTGCTGTGTCAACTGTGGCATCTTCTGTGCTACTCGTCGGCGTCAAGTGTCTTGTCCTGTTATGTCTCGTTTCCGCACCAAATTATGGCTCTTTCTCCCATTATTTCACTGCGTCTTTGACTATGACTGCGCCGATGGGAACTCTCCCACCTTTCGCAGCCCTTTTCGGCCTCTTTTAACCTTCCATCATATATTATTTCTCATACGACCGTGACATATTATGTTATCATATTTATTTTTCCCATCCAAGCAATATACGCTAAAACAGCCACTCGAGCGTCATAGCAAGTCTAAAGCTGGTTGCTCACCGTGAAATGAGTTCGCTATAAGTTACAGCCGAGGCGGTTTCGAGATTTTATTCGCACATAAACTCAACGGGTAAGATTCTTACCTGTTGATACTAAAGATATAGACTATTTATTTTGTTTTCTTCTGACAAAACAACATCCTTAATCATCAAAAGGTACAGTCTCACAGCGCGATATTGCACTGAACAGGAGGCTAATCTGACCATCGTCACCTGTCTTAGCGTTCTTTTCTCCGACTTCGGTTCTCTTTAGGAGCATCCTGAGTGTTGGTGGTTTCAAATCCCTCTCTCTGAGTCTCCTGCCTTGCAGTATATCCAAGACCTCATTTCATCTATGGCATACTTGTTTCTTCTCCTGTCTTTTCATCGTATTTTGGAAGATTCTCAGTGTGCTTCCATCCATTGCTCTTGCTCAGTTTTCGCTTCACCGATTTTCTTTCCATCCGATAGAATTTACGGTTACACTCTCAAGTTCTTTTCCAGATCACTTCTACAACAGGATTCTTTATCTTTTCAACGTTAGTGTTCTGATTTTAAAAGCCGTCCTTTGCGTTTCCTGTAATGTCTGCTTATCGTAGTTTTCTCTAGCATCTTCTTTTTACAGTGTACTTTATTTCACTTCCATCTAGGATTTGTACTTCGGTAAGTCTCTCAAACTCGTGTTTCCAGTTGTTTGCCTCGCTAAGTTCTGCGTGTTTCTTTTTCTTTTCCATCATGCAAGGAGTCTCACGGTAACTTTTGCTTGTCTTAGGTCCAACAAGTCTTTTCTACGGACTAAACCTTTTTGCGTTGTTTTGAGTTTTTGATCTTAAAGCCGTCATTTGCATTTCCTGTAATTTCTGTATCGTAGTTTGCTACAGCATCTTCTTTTACAGTGTACTTTATTTCGCTTCGTCAGGATCTGTACTTCGGTAAATTCTCAAACTCGATGTCTCCAGTTGTTTGCTTCACTTAGCTCTACGTCTGCTTTTTCAACTCCATCAGCAAACAGTCTAACTGTGACCTTTGCTGCTTAGGTCCGACCCAAGTCTTTTCAACAGGAACTTTTGACTTTTCGTTATTTGAGTTTTTGATCTTAAAGCCGTCATTTGCATTGCCTGTAATATCCGTATCGTAATTGACAGCATCTTCTTTTTACGGTAGTTTATTAAACTTCCGTCGGCTCTGTACTTTTTGAAGATTCTTTAAAACTCATGCTTCCAGTTACTGGCTTCTACTCAGTTCTATGTTTCTTTTCCACACCGTCACGCAAAGAGTCCTAACTGTCGCTTTTCACTCTGCTTAGGTCCAATCCACGTCTTCTCCACCGGAATTTTTGACTTTTTCCGTATTCGTATTGGTTACAGTGAAAATCTGCCTTCCTGAGAACCCTCCTGTTTTACTTTCGTAATTCTGTGGAACGTCTTCCTTGACAGTGTACTTTTACTCTCTCCTTACCGTCGGCACTGTACTTTGGTAGATCCTTAGACCTCGTATTTCCAGTTATTGGCTCTGCCTAGCTCCACGTTTGTCTTTTCTTTCCGTATCAGCAAGAGACCCTCAAACGAGTAAACCTTGCTCTGCTTAGAGTCCAACCCAAGTCTTTCAACAGGAACCTTAACTTTCTCGGTATTCTTATTGGTTACGGTAAAAGCCGTATCTGTATCCCTGTAACTGTACTATCATAGTTTGCCATAGGTTCTTCTTTTTATTGTGAATTCCCTTTTCTTGCCGTTTTCATACTTTTCAATGTTTTTAAACTCATGTTTTCCAGTCATTTTGCCTCCTCAAGACTGCCGAATCCCATCCGTTTGCATAAAGATTCACAGTTGCAGATTTGCCTTTTTACCAATCCACGCCTTTGTTACGGAAATTGATATTTTCTCAGTAATAGTATTGGTGATGGTAAAACCCGGTTTCATGCTTCCGCTATAGTTGTTAAGTAACCTCCGAGCGTTTCTTCCTTTACCGTGTAGACGATTTCATGACCGTCTTTTATCGATCATATTTCGGAAGGTCTTTAAATTCACCTTTCCACTGTGAAGCTTCGTATTTAAAAAGTAATCTGTTTTATCTGTTTTTCCTTGCCGTCTGCAACGAGTTTAACTGTTATTTTATCCTTTTTGGCTCCAACCCATTTTCTCCACGGGAATTTTAATTTTTCTCCGTATTTGTATTGAGTTATGGTATAACCAGTCTGTTGAGTACCTTCTGTTTTACTCACATAGTTTTTCAGGGAACGTCTTCTTTGATCGTGTATTTTATTTCGTTCCATCAGCCTTGTACTGCCTTAGATTGTCAAAAGTGTGTTTCCAGCCGTTAGCTTTGCTTAAAACGACTTTCTGACCGGTATCGACATTATCTGCGTAAAGATGCATAGTTACAGAACTCGCTTCCAGGTCCGATCCATTTTTATCTACAGATACTTTAGTTTTTATCGGATTATCTTTTTATTGTTTTGATGACAGCTTGTCCGTCTTTTTACGGAGACAACAATCTCATCTTCGTTCAGTTTAAAAACCTTTTGGTGCCTTGATTTCTTTGATTTTATAATCACCTGCGACAGAGTTTTTCGAGTGATAGCTTCACCTTTTTGAATCGGTCTTTACGATGTACTCTTTTCCATCTGAAATTCTAGTAATCTTGAACTCCGCATTTTCCAACTTGGTTTGCTCATTTTCAGAGTCTACCTTGATTATTTTTATTTTGTTAGCCAATTCTCCGCCTGCAGTTCCACCTGCTGTAGAATCTTTAAAAAAGTGTATACGAACTCCTGTTTTTCTCCGTCAAATTTCAGATTAAGCTTATAAGATCTGTTCCTGGTGTATACGTAGTCACATATACAAGCGATACTGCTTCTTACCTACATTTCCTAAATTTATAGTAAATGATTTATTGTCGGCACTTAAATTGAGCTTACCGTTTAAATCCACAGTGACTAATTTCTCTTACAACATCTCCAGTATTCATTGTACTCAACTTCTTTCAAAACAGAAAGAATCTTTTACGAATGTTTCATTTCCAGGTCATTTCATCGGAAATAACCAGTTTTCATATCGGATTTTCTGTGATTGATCGTTGAATACCACTTTACCTTATTTACAGGATGCCCATTCTCATTGACACGTTCACCCCATTTTGCCAGAACGTGATCCTTTGAACCGACTTTTGTAACTTTACATATCTTTGGTGAGTCACCTTTACGAAAATCTCAAGGTATTCTTTTTCGTTATTTTTATTTTTGACTCTCAAATAAAGCTCCCAGATATATTGTTCCCTTAACATTATATTTGTTGTCGATATTCTTGTTAAATTTAACTCGAATCGTTCCGCCGGCATTATTTTTGTACCGGGTGTCAACGTGTGCATAATGCGATGACATTCCCTTTGTGAGTCCGTCAAGTCAAAGTCGGTTTTGAAAAATTCGGTGGAAAACGCATGTTGTCAGGCAGTTTGATGTCGAAATAATCTCCCTCATGCAAGACCGCATGCTGATCCTTGACTTTCCAATCCATTGCAAGATGGAATGAATCATTCGTATTGATTTCCGTAACCGTTGTGCCCTTAGGACTTTCAATGTGAAAATCCGTAATTGTCGCATCAACCTCTTGCCCGTGCCCTGGCATTTGCAGGGTACCGAATCCTTGGAACAATGAGCTCAGGCTGAATACCTGGCAAGCACTACTCCAAGCCACTTTCTTCTATTCATATTTACCTCTCTTTAAGTATCAATCGGTCTGCTAAAATGTACCTGTCACAAAACGCAGACTCCTTTTATTTCGACGGATACCGCAACTGTTACGACGAACAGCTGCTACAACATAAGTGAAGTCTACTTACGAAATCTATAGGGGATTTTATCATATTTGCTATAAAAAGTCTATTTAATTTATCACTTTCATGATTTTTCATCTGTTCCGTTCAGTTCTGCAGAGTACCGATTATATATCGGGTACAGTCCCATCATTAAACTGATGGCATTTATAAAAATATTATGATAGAATATATATTACTCTGACTCAGAGGCTTTAATGTAATCCTTATTTTTATTATTGTGCGTACTGCATAGAGGTATACATATGATTTTAGATGTAGCGATTGTCGTCGTATTTTTATTAGCAGCATATGGAGGATATAAAGCAGGGGGCTCATCTTCGATCTCTAAACTATATTTAAATGGGTAGCAGGAGTTTTGCATCTTTTACTGACTCCATCATGGACAAAACTGTTTTAATGAAGAATACCGATATATATGACAATTTAATTCCCAAAGAGGGACGTTTCGACTTTACGCCTGAAAATAGCGCACGGTTTATCGTCGAACCGATTTCGCAGGTTATTTTTCAGCGTTGGTATTCTTTGTTCTCTTTGCGATTTTCAGCGTAATTTTAAGTTTATTTGCAAAGAGGCTCCATCCGACAGGACGAGGACCTTTAGGTTTGACAAACAAACTGATGGGGCTCTTTATTCGGAAGCATCAAAGGTATAATCGGAATCTGTATTTTAGTTTCAGTTATGTTACCGCTTGCTGATATATTCTTTCACAGCTTTGCACCTATATTAAAATCTAATTTGGAGAGCTCTCATATCGCAAAGTACATATATGACAGCAAGCCTCGGACCCTGTCGGCATATCTGATTAGATGATTGAAATTGATGATAAAAGAAAGACCGGAATGCTCCGGTCTTTCTTTTCAATTATATTAAAATTTTTAAAAGGATTCATATCACCATTTAATTTACTTAATGCAAATGATTTTGTTCGTGATTGGTATCACAGCCTGACGAACCGCATCCGCCAGCAACTGCTGTTGCAATCACAGCTGGCACTTTTTACCGCTCTCTTCCTCTTAATCATATTTGCTATAATAGCCACAACTGTAGCCTATTACGGCTGCTATTATAGTTCCCATAATAATTACCTATCTTCCTCAATTCATTTTTATTAGGTCTGAACAGTAGGAATATGAAACATGCAACTATCACACTGAGCGACTATCAGCCACGCTGAGAATTTAGCTCCTGTGAACAGACGCACCGAATTGGTACACACAGTGAAACGACGTACGCTAGAATTGTCTCGATAACCTAAAGCGAACCATGTCCACTTCTGCACTGTTCATTTCTCTTTTATTGCACCGATTGCCGCAAAACAAGGTGCACAACAGAGGATTAAACACTAGGAACGAGCCGCAAGCGGTGTAAATGCCTCTCGCATGTTGGTCCAAATCTGCCAACGTTTTCTGGCAACTTTCTCCTGCGAACAATACCCCCAAACGTACTTACACTGTCTTTTCCGTGCCATAAGACCGGTTGCATAGCAGCTACTGGCAGCCTTCCAATCGCCCCAGCCCAGAGATTGAACAGCCACGCAATTCCGTTACCGATTTTAGCCAATATGCTGTCATTTAGACTTTCAACCATTCCAGAACTTGCTCATCTGTAAATCCGAAGTTTGAACCGAACCAAATGAATATTGCGGCTAACAGGATAACTCTGTTCCCGCTTTCTTTATGAAAGACCAGCCTCTTTCCCACATGGACCCCAAAAATGTTACCCACTGTAGGCCAGTGATATGCGGGAAGTTCCATTACGAATGGAGCAGCTCTCCGGAGAACATTCTCGTCTTTTTCAAAAATTATACCGGATATTACAATGGCGGCTATGCTGACAAAGTATGCCGATGGAGCAACCCAAGATGACCCTTTTGAACAGAAGCCCCCGTAATGAGGGGCTATAACCGAAGCTTCGCACCGCAAGGCATGAAGCTTGTGGTCATGATGGTCATCCTTCTGTCTCTCTCGTTTTCGATAGTTCTCTCAAGCCATTATTCCGGGTACACTGCATCCTGTACCGATTAACATAGGGATGAAAGACTTACCGGACAGACCGAATTTTCTGGAAATCCTGTCCATTACGAAGGCAACCTCGCCATATATCCACAGCCTTCCAAGAATGCAAGGAACAAGAACAATACCAACATCTGTGGTACGAATCCGAGAACGGCCCAACCCCGCCTCAGATACCTTCCAGGATGAGACCCTGTAACCAATCAGCAGCTTTGGCTTTTTCCCAACCAACCTTTAACTGTATCGGGGAATACTTCTAAAGAACGTTCCCAAATTCTGCATGAGATCAGGCTCTTCCACCTTTGGAAGCTTCTGATAATCGGCAAAGCTCACTTTTTCAGTTTTGTCAATTTCGCCTTCTTCGGTTCTCATCGGCAGTCAACCAGAGATTTCGCCTTCGAGATCTGCGGACTTTCTAATCCAGACCCTTTCTCCTTTGCGGCCTCATTTCCTCAGTCGCCTCGTCAAAGTCGCCCCGGTTTTCGTACTTTGCGGCCTCCCCGAAGAGGAACCATCCGTCTTGAACAGGTTGTCGTTCACCCAGTCGGTGCAAAGCTTTACCCACAGTTGAGATGGATCACGAAAGTAAACGTATGTACATCACGGCTATAAAATCCGGAAGCCCCAACTCATCTGTTGGTAACAACTTTATCGATTTTATCAGAAGTTGTAAGTACTCTTTTTATTTTTGTGTGAGCACTGACCGATTATGGACGAAAATGTAATCACTCTAGCACCTGTTATGATACTCTCAGAATCATCATCTAAAGCCCTTTTCGCAATCCGTGATTACCTTTTCAACACCCTGCGATGACAGTTTTATTAAGACCCAATTTTTCTTGTATTTTTCATCTCGTTCAAATGGCTTTTACAGCAAACCACTCCTGCATCTGAAAGTCCAGGAACGCTATTTGAAATTTCTGCAATCGCATTCTCAACACGATCTTCAAATCTGTGCTTTGCTTCCATGATTTTCTTTGGCTGGCGATTTCCACAATCTTGTCTCGAAACTTCGGAGATGCCTTGTTTTCAACGCTGAAATCTCAACGATCGGACAACCCAACTCCTTTTGAAAAGCACGTCGGTGTTGATAACGTCTCCATTCCTTCTAGACCAAGTCCATCATGTTGATGGCGATGACAACGGGAATTCTAATTCCACCAACTGCGTTGTAAGATATACGTTGCCACAAGTTTTGAACTGTCATGATGTTCAGAATTGCATCCGGCTTTTCATCTATAAGAAAATTTCTGGCTGACAACTCTTCCAACGTGTAAGGTGATAGGGACATATTCCTGCAAGTCGACAATTCTGACGTCTTTGTGTTTCTTTAGTTTCCTTCTCAACTGTAATGCCCACAGTTACCAACGAATTGGTTCGCACCTGTCAGAGTTGAATAGCGTGGTTTTACCTGTGTTTCGTTTTCCCGCTAATGCGATATACTCATTTCTAACCCTTCTTCTAAACTTTAACTACATTTTAAATATAACTTGTAAATTCTCGGTTCAGATCTAATTGATCTCCGCTGAATAATTTTCATGAATTTAAGCTCTTCATGCCATCGACAATGTTTTGCACCAGTTTCATTTCACTCACTTCGTGTTCAGTCACAATCGTTTTCCAGGCAAAATCTGCATTGTCGATTATTCAACCTCAATCATAGCAGCACATCGTCTTTTCTGATAGAAAGTCATAACCCTCATAGTTACTTCGATAGGATCCCCCAAAGGTGCAACCTTAACGACTTTTTGATTTCGAACTCCTCGTGATCCCCCTATATCTATAATTCTATTGCCTTTACCGGACCGCCTCCATTCACCTTTAGTAACGACTGCACTATTGCCAATCTTTACGTCCTCAAAGTCACGCATATTGAAAATACCTCCCATTTTCATTACAATCATATCATTATCTTATTGGCCATATCCTTGCCAATAGCAACTCTCACACCTTTTACTACGACGACTCAGTCACCATTCACCCTCGGATAGAACCTCACTTTCGCCCCTTGAACAAAGCCTAAGCTCTTCCAGGTGTTTTCTCGTTTCTCAGTTTTACCTGTTATGTGAGCGACTTCAACTTTGAACCCTCGCTTACCATGCTTAAAAGGCATATTTTCTCCTTCTTCAATAAATTTCATACGCCAGAAACAGGCTGTTTTCTATTTGTTTCTAACACTTTTATGTTAGCAAAGACTAATGTTATTTGTCAACTGTAACTTGAAACTTTTTACAATTTTAGTTATAGGATGTAGGTCTAGTTAAATGTGCTGGTTTTATGCGGTTATCGTACTTTTTCCTCTTTTTCAAAAGTTGGTTTAAGAACATTTGCACATTTTATATCAATGGATGTGTTTCTAATCTTGAGTTATATATAAAGACAAGTTATATTGTGCTAATCGATAGATTAACTGACTGTGAAGGGGTGAAGATTATGAAGATTAAAGAATCCGGTGAAAAATTATTTTGGAAGCGATATTGCTTTTGAGCAATAATAATGATCATGCAGAGCTGTGGATATCTGCAACTATTTCGGATTTTCCAGACCTACCGTTTCAGCTGCCATCAAACAATACAAAGGCTGAGGGTTTCATAAAATGTAGATGAAAACAACTTTATCACCTTACTGACGACGGTCTTGCCATTGCCAAGAAAAGCGTACGAGAAAACATCAGGTGATTGCAAAATCCTGATGTCGTAGGTGTAAAAGATGAAACTGCATACGCGGACGCCTGTAAAATTGAGTACGATCTGAGCGACGAAAGTTTTTACGACTGAAAAGACATTTTCGTTTAAATAACCAAAACCGTTAAACTGAGTATTAAAATGCGACCATTGACTTTATGCGAGTGAAGTCAATGGTTTTTCGCTCGCCTGGAATATGTTGAGATAGTACTTCTTTATATGTGAAAAATCTCCTTCATCCATATAGATAGAAATGATAGAAATACACCTATTTTTTCCTACCATGTACAGTTAGCTTTTAGCTTACTACGGGATGAATTATTTAGAATTATCTTTCGAAATTATTTATCTAAAATATATTGAGTTGAGTTACGAAAAGTTTTTGAATTCGCTTTGGCAGGAATTGCGATGTAAATAAGAGAACTGGAACACCAAATCTCAAGATGTTCAGTTCTTTATCAATATATAAACTTATAAGCTGCAATTTCAATAGCGTTAGTAAAATCATTCTGTCGTACTTTGAAAATTTCTGCTCCCAACCTGGCTGACCTTCATCTTCTTGACATCGATCTTCGCTTTATGCCACTTTTCGTTTTAAGTAGACGTTTTCAGACTAAAAGATTCCAGTGTTCAGAATCTTACCGTTGAGGTTTTACCTTTGCTGTGCTCGGTGAAGTTCTGACACTTAACATAGTATTTGTCACCGATACGGATCAAGAGTTATATCCTCGATCTCCCATCTCCTGGTATTGAGCTTTTTCCACGGATCCATCGTAGATATATCTCTTCCCATACAGCATATCGTACGTCGTGCAAATTCTGCAGATAATATCCTTTTGATGATTTTGACGAGGCGTTGTCCAAGGTCCCGTTATGAGTCCAAGCCTTTTTCAAAGGTTCCACGCTCCGATTTGATAACAATACCAAATCCTTATCCTGTTTTTCCATCTTGAGCGCTCCAGATGAAGTTAGCCAGTCTGGTAAGTAGCTCGTGGAATCTTTCGAGATTATCGTCGGTCCAAATCTGTCCAGAGCCGTGCAAGTGATCGCCATACATGATGACGACGGTATCCTCGTTTAACTTTTCATTTCGTGTCTATAAACGCCTTGACAAATGTATCCATCTCGTGAATTTGATTTACGTAATATTCAGTACTGCCATTTCAGTGATTCGTTGGGAGCCTTTGTCACTTTTACTTTTAGGTCGCAAGATGACTTTTTCTGTCGGATACTTACCATGCCCTTGAACTGAAATCGCATAAACGTAGTCAGGTTCTTTGGTCGACTTCAATGCGTTCTTAACCTGATCGATTAAAACCATGTCCTTTGCCCAGTTTTTAGGAGTTCGCCCTCACGTTGTTCTATATATTCTACAGAAGTGAACGTATCATATCCTAAATTTGAGAAAACTCTATTTCTGCTATAGAATACACCTCTGTGATTGTGATAGCATGGGTCTTATATCCGATTTGTTTTTAAGTTATAAGGAATGGACTCGGCGGTGGTCTTTCAGCATTATGTTTTTGTAAGGATGTTCTCCTGGCCCGAAAACTTCACGCTCATTCCCGTCGTGACTCAAATTCGGTATTCGCAGTTCCTGCACCACTATGGCAGGCATGTAATCCTGCGGAAGAAGTCTCCTTGTATAGTTTTCTCAAGTTTGGAATAGGATCTTCCGAGAATTTCATTCCCTTTACAGTAAGAGGTCCATGAGTCGATTCGAGCTGAATAAATATTATATTAGGCTTCCTTTACCAACGATGCCTTTAGTCTTTCCGATCGGTGGTCTTCAGTTCCTTTTCAGCAAGGCACTCTTTATGTTTTGCGCATTATACTTGACCGGTTTGCTCACACCTGTGTTCAACCAAAGTATTGATGAAACAATATGCAAATCCGTTGTCCCTGTATCCATAGGCGAGATTTGGGGAAGAAAGTGTCCACAGCTTTGGCTTTTTATCAGAGCTCCTGAAACTCCGAAGGTCATGGCAATAGTGACGATTATTCCAAAATATCCTTTTTGAAATCTATGCCCGTTTCTTTTTAGGAGCTTTTTCACAGCAATACTATACCACATGATGTATATTATGCCTCCGGCAATCAACATTGCTATTTGCATCTTGGTCATGTAGTTTGTGGCAAGAGACAATCCGTCCTTCGAGACTGCAAGTCGTATATGGTAAACAGGGTCATTCTGTTTGCTAAAAATTATTCCGTTGGCAATTCCCAAGCCGAGCCAAATGGCACTGACCATGGTGAACACGAAAATTCTTCTCCTGAACAATGCTACAATTGACATAGTTGCAAGTATTATAAAGAGTGTTGTACACTATGGGACTCTTTACTATGAGACTCCCTAAAACTCCATGTCTCGTACACGCCTCTATTGTGAAGTTTTATCAAAACGATAAAATTACAGACAGCCATATGGTATGACTTGCAATTTTTGCAGCAATACTTTTAACCTTTTCAATATTTCTCTCCTTATTTTGACAGGTGAAGATGGCGTTGCTAATCTGGGCAAACTCTTCTATAGAGAGTGTTTCCGCTCTTCTTTTTCTGTTCATTTCAAATCATCCAAAAATTCTTCCCTAATAGCTCCTTTTCCATGAGTAATCCTGAGGATAGGAATTATGTATGGTCTTTCTCCTCTGAGAAAATCCGCTTTTCACTGCTTTACAGTTTATCATCTATCACTTTAACGGGAGGGCTCTTCCTCACGTCCAATCTCAAAACTGCCGAATCCACTTTTAGGCCTGGGAACGAACACGTCCTTTGACACGTTTGCGATCCTATGCACGGTGCAGTAGTACTGTGCCGCTACTGAAATTGCGCCCTGTCTTTGGAATGTTCATCGCTTCTATTCTGTCCGCCACTTCTTTGCATCATGACGGTTATGCCGGATACGTCGACCTTTTCTTCAAGGAATTTCTCATAACTATTGGCGTAGTTATATAATATGCGCAAATTCCCTACTATTTTAGCATTTCTGAGGGGCGTATTCACCTGCTCTTTACGCTTTCTAAGTGAGGGAGTTCACATCTACCTCTAAAAATGTCTTCGTTGACTATTTCCACATTATCAAAGTCACTCAATGTATCTTGCAAACGGGAATCAACCTTGTCTATTTCTATCGCTACTACATATCCCTGCCCTCTGTGCCAATTCTTTTGTGATGACACCTATTCCGGGGGCCTCACTGCTAGACCAGGTCGTCATGAGCAGATGTTTGATTGATCTATTATCTTGTCTATTGTGTTTTTATCCGTGAGAAAATTTTGCCCCAAACTTTTGGACAGGGAAAACCCATAGTCCTTTTTATATCGCCTATTACTTTCGGCGAGTACAGGTTTCATATTGCAACTCCTCGTAAATTTCTGTTTTTCGCTATGCGACTGATAGCGCAATTCAAATAACCGTTGAAAACGACATTGGGATTTTGACATTTTCTACATGGCATCTATTTCCTTTAAAGCCTCGCTAAATTCTCGCCCATCTATTTTAAATCCGTTTGATTTATGCACAAATCCGGCACCGTTAGCATATCCGATCCCCAGAATCCTTCCGAGTTTCTGTCTTCGTTCTTTGCTTTTGTCATCGCCTATCAACGAGTGTTCAGCCAGCTCTTGGAAGTGTACGGCTCTGTCAAACTATCGATTTCATGGCTGCAATCGCACAGAGAGGCTCTGGCTTTTTCAAGGCACTCACTATATCCTGAGGCTGTGCGTTTTCAATTCCCACATCCGCTCACGGCATCAAGCCTGCTCACATAAGCATTTTTCGCTTTTGGAAACTTCTCAAATAGCCTTTTTCTGATTTTCTCGCCTGCAAAGTCGGGATCGGTAAGAATTATGATGCCTATGGTGTTATATGCTTTTTCGATGGCTTCAAATGTGGACTTTGATATTCCGAACCCATGAGTTTCAATGGTGTGACAGTCCACTCCTCTCTTCACAGCTGCTGTGTCATCTCTGCCTTGCGACGATTACAGCTTCTAGTTTACAGCTTTTCATCTCCGTCATAACCTTTATAAACCTTATTTCTTTTCGTCTTTTCCATTCGGAATACTGTAGATAATTTCGCCGGGCAGAACCAGCTTCAGGTCTTCTCGCTTTCTTCTCGACGTATTCCAGACTGTTTATATTCTCTGACTCTTTTTGTATTCTTTTTCTGTTCCAACAATTTGGTTTTGTTCGTTGCGAAGTTTGATCCTCTCCACGTTGAGAGAATTATCTTGTATATTGAAACTCGAAAACAACTACGAGAATGGCGGCAATGATAAGCAGTCTGATGCGATTTCTGACAATCTTTTTCTTTCTTCGTGCAGTCATAGGTGCAGAAGTCTTTTTCTCTTTCTCGTTTTTCGCTCTCTGGCTTCTTCCAGCTGATTACTTTACCGCTCAGTTACCAATCCCTCCCTCTGTTTTAAATTACATTCAACCCCTATACATTATATCACTTAGATTTGTGTATTATTAAAAATTCTGAATACCTTTATCTATTTTAATTTTTGAATAGTATTTTTCACATTTTCATAGATTGAACCGCAAATAATTTCTCAATAGTCAAATTTATTCACAATACGAAATTCGTGTTGAAATTTTCTGAGACTTATTATAAATTGTTTTCTTTTAGAATGGTTATTGCCGATTTCAGCACACATGTGCAATTTATGTATTATATAAGCCGACACTGTCAATACGGTTACTATTACGAATAGGATGCTTATGATAATGCTTCCCACAGGTAGTATATAGCCCGTCAGAGAGCTGATTTCCAAACCGTTGTACGGAATTATCAAGAACAGCAGAGCAGCTAGGACACCGTATATTATGCACTGCTCCGATGAATGCATTTTCCAGAACTATGGTTTTTGATGATATCCTTATCCGTAGCACCTAGAAATCAGACTTACAAACTCTACTCTTTTGATTTGCATATTCGAGGACAGCGTATTGATATGTTGGCGATTGTGACGATGGACATGAGCAATATGAAACCGTAAGAAAAACCCACGATTACGACCAGAGCTCTGTTTACGTCTTCTCTGTCCTTGTAAATGTTCGTCAATCCGTCTTCTGTCAAGTCGCTGTTTTTGATGGCACTCTGAATATCGCTGTAAGTTTCTTTCGGATTGCTGGACTTAAAAAGATTTCTTTTGTAAAATCCCTTTCAACGATTTTTCCGAAAACCGCCTTTAGCCGAGGAATACGATGTAATGATAGTCGGTTGACCAACACCTTCTCTGGATACCATAGGCCTTTTAGACGTATGGCCGAGAATCTGATGATAACTTTTTCTCCGTTGATTTTTACCTGTCATATACGCTGGTTTATTTTCTCCTGAGAACAGATTGTAGCTTTCGACTCTTCCCGTTTTTGTTGTGCACATGAGGATTTTGTTATGCCTACGCTATCTCAATACTTTTGCCTTTTTATCAGAACCTCGATTACCGTTGCTTTCTATGATTTTGATCGTCTATGACATCATCTCCGATGCGGTGTATGTGCATTGTCGCTTATATTGTTATCGCGGAGATATTTTCTATAACTTTTCATCATCTGGACCTGAACATTTTGTAGGTCAGAGGGAAGTCCTCCCACATCGACCTTGATTATTCCTGATAATTATACCCTCTGCTGATTATATTTCTGACATCTTTAAACTTGTTGTACACATCGTTTTATACTGCTCCGCACCTTTCACGCTGTAAGAGATATCGTAATCGCCACTGTTGCCCAGCATATCTCTGGAAAACCCTGAACATTATGTCATTATTCCACTGCTGGCGATAAAGATGAAAAGGGTAAACGATATAGATGCTATGTAGTTTTATAGTGGCGTTTGTTTTTGAGAAACTCTTATATGCCAATCTGCCGGTGATGCCGACTTTATCAGCTATGCGATTGAACAGCTTAGGCTCTCTGTTAGAAATCTTCCCCTATGCTTTTCATGGGTTGTCCTGTGTATCTCTTTCCTTGTAGTATGGAAAGATGCTGGACAAAATTGACCACTAATATAGATATTATCGCTGCGAAAAATTATTATATCCCATCGCAGTTGAAGGGTCATATGAATATCGGTGTTTGGCGATATGAGCTTTGTTACCTCATCTCCACAGATATATCAAGCCTTGCAGCCGACGAGACCGAACAATACTCCTGTAGGAATTCCGATTACCGAAAAGCGCTTTCGTACAGGAGATCATCCTTCGTTGCTTGAATGTGGCTCCTGTGGGATTCCATTACGTTATAGGCCAATTTTCCTCTCTCTCAGGGAAATGGCAGGCAGCGTATTAACCACTCAACATCCAGCCACCTATGGAACCAAAATCAGAATGCCTATAGTTATGAGTCCTATTCCACCGAAATTGCCGGAGGTTTCAAAGTTGGCTAAAGAGATCAGCTCTTTGTTATGTTCAACGACATGCCCCGCTTTTCTCAGTGCTTTTCGATTTTTGCCGATTTCGTGCGTTCCGGCGGGACCGAACAACAGGGTATCCGTCTTTTGATATTCCACATTGCTCTTCGTTATCATGAAGTCCTGATTCTGTCCTCCTATGCTCAGCTTGTGAGATTTTTATAATTCCTGAAATGGTGAATTGTCTGTATTGTATGCATCCTGGTTCGTACCGATTAAATCCCGTATATGTGCGGAATCCCGCCCCATTGTTCCAAAGTTTTTAGATTTTTCTTCCTTTTTCATTTGCGCTTGAACTGTTGTAGTTGCTTTCATATCCATCTCTTTTTCTCTCTCAAAATCGATTGGCTATATACCCCCAAAGTAATTTTATCGCCTACTTTGTATCCTCCTGCCAACTTATCCAAAAACCACTTTCGAAAGTGCAATTTCCCCCTCATTTTTGTGGTAGCTCTACCTTCCTGATAGGATACGTTGACCATTTTGTTTGCATTTTCATCCGGAGATGCCCAGTTTTATCAACTCAACGCCACCGTTTCCCGGAACTGTTATATATCCCAGGTTTTTAAATAATACCGTAATCTTTTTGGAAAAAATTTTGATTTTTCAATTCATCCTTTCCACACCCTCGGTTGCCAGTTTCCAACTGCCGTAGTTACTGCTGGAAACCTCTCTGAAAAACCTTTGAAATATTTCCGAAGTAACCAGTGTCCCCGTGATTAAGCTAACAGAAATAACTATGCCCAACTAACGTTGCCATAGCTCGCTTCTTGCTTTTTCACCAGCGTTTTAATTGCGACTTTAAAGAACACATTTCTCATCTGACTACTTCTTCCCTGACAATTTTACCGTCATCTATGTATATTATCCTGTCCGCCTGCGGTGCAATTTCTTCGTCGTGAGTTATGATGACCACAGTCTGTCTGTACTTTTGTTTGAGAATTTGAAAAGTTCTATTATCATCAGAGAATTTTTACTGTCAGAGTTACCGCGTCGGTTCATCTGCAAGGATTATTGCAGGAGCGTTTATCAAGGCTCTACCGATGGAGATTCTCTGCTGTTGTCCGCCGCTCAACTTGTCCGGCATCGACTTTTTCTTGTCTGAGAGGTGCAGAGTTTCCAAAGGATTTGATCGACTCTTTCGTCATTCGGTTTCTTACTGTCCAAATCCATCGGCAGCCTGATGTTTTCTTCTACGTTCAGCACGGAGATCGAGACTGTAGAACTGATATACGATGCCTATATTTCTCCTTCGAAATATAGCCCTTTCTTCTCCTGGACATTCCGTGTATATCGATATCATCTGTGATATACGGTACCTTTGAGTCGAGTTTCTTCAACGCCGCCTATTAGTGTGCATAAGAGTGGATTTCCCGCTGCCGGAAGGTCCCATTATTGCTACCAATTCACCTCTTTTAACAGAGAAACTGACGTTTTTCAATGCTTCAACGGCATTGTCTCCCGTACCATAAGTCTTATATAGATTTTCTGCTCTCAATACTTCCATGTTCTATACCTTTGTAAAAATTTAATAGTGAATCTTGAACCCTTATCTCTGTTGTTTTCAGCCTTTATGCTGCCGTTTTGCTGCTGTATGATCATCTTTGACAGCGCCAGACCTATCCCTATGCTGGAGTCATCGCTATCTTTTCCCCTGTAAAACCTCTGAAATATATTCGATGTAAATCTTCGGGTAGAATCCCATTTCCAGTGTCCGTTATAACCAGTTTCGTATATATCGGATTTTCTTCTGCGACAACTTTAATTTTTCCGTTTTTCACCGGTGTGTTCCATACAGTTTTTGACTATGTTGGAAATCGCCTCAGTCGCCCAGTTTAAATCTCCCTTGATGGTTTCGTCACCTCTGGATATGAACTCGAGATGTCTGATTTTTATCTCCAACGGAATCAGAATACCCTCTACTGCATTGCCTACCACATCCGAAAATATACACGGGATCCTTTTTCATGTGTGCGGTGCCGGCATCTATTTTAGATATTTTTTAAAAGTGCTGAAATCAACCAGTCAATGCGCTGAATATGACTGGTTATATTTTCTCAAGTGCTCTCATTTTTCATCTTCCGAAATCCCTCTTTTCTGCAATAGAGAAATCTGGATGTTTATGCTGGTCAAGGGCGTTCTCAACTGATGCGAAATATCCGCCATGGAATCCATCAAATATATTTTTTTCCTTTTTGCAGGAGATATGCACCTTCTCCTGCAATTTTATGGACATTTTTCGAATTTCATCGCTCAGGACTGCCAGCTCGCCCTCCTGATTATTATCCAAAACTGTAAAATCATCGCTCGTACAACATGTTTTCGATTTCCTGAGTCAATTTTCGAAATGTTATGCGTCGAACTCTAAGCATCAAAAAGCCATGCTGCTGAAAACATCAGCGACACCAACAGGGTGAATGCCCCCATTGCCCAGTCCATCAAGAATCCTGTGATAGTTAAAAATATACCCAGGATGACGTTTTACGGCTAGAGTTATTCTGTTTATCTTGCTTTGCAAAGTCCCATTGAGTCACCAACTTTGTATCCCAATCCTCTTATGGTCTTAATAATTTTTAGGATTCTGGGGATCGTCTTCTATCTTTTCTCTCAGTCTTTTTATATACACGGTCAGAGTGTTGTCATTTACGAAATCCCTGCGATATCCCATATCTCTTCCAGAAGTTTATTCCTGGAAAGCACAACGCCTTTATTGTTTAAAAACACCAACAGCATTCTGTACTCCAACACCGACAGGAATATTTCCGTATCGCCTTTTGAATATGGTGCCCTTTTAAGCTATCGACTTTCCAGATCACCTATTTCGATTATGGACTTTGTCTTGTCGTTTCTGCGGAGGACGTTCTTTATTCTGGACACCAATTCCCTCGGTCTGAAAGGTTTTGTTATATAATCCTCCGCTCCCATGTCAAGACCTGTTACAACGCTGGCTTCATCATCGTATGCCGTGATGAAAATTATAGGTACGTCTTTGTTTCTATTAGTAGCTATATTTGCTCTCGCAGCGGAACAAATCGCATAACCGCTGCCGTCCGGCGAGAGAGATGTCCAAAAGAGTATCATATCGAATTTTTCTTCATCGATATAGTCAGAGCCTGGGATTGCCTATTTGCTGATATCACTTCAAATCCTTCCGCGGTCAAGAGTTCTTTTAGACTCTCTATTATATTTAAATCATCCTCAACCAGTAATATTTTCGTCATGTTTGTTACCTCTTAGAATTCTTTCTAAATTTGATATTCAAGTTGCAATCTGTCGCAGCCGTCATAATCTATTGCGCTGTATTCAGCTTCTCACTGAAGGCCATTGCGACTTTATCAGTTCTAAAAATTCCATAAAGTTGCGGTACAACTCATCTTCTTAATTTTACCAAAAATTTCGCTTTTGACTAATTTTACGTAAATTCTTCAACCTATATATTACATTATTTTTAATACTATAAATCTTTCTATCTTGTAATATTTACATGGACATTGCCAAATGATAATATTTTTAAAAGGTTATTTTATGGAAAATTGCGGCGGCATTTGCTATAATTTCATTATAAATTCAAATATCTTAAATTTTCGATATGAGTTTCGGAGGTCATCATGGAAAAATAAATTTGATTCTGATGTGGATAATTCAACAGTTTTCAGAGGAATTGCCTCCGATGGGACAGTTGCGAAAATTTGAGTAGGATATAGCGACGTCGATAAGAATCTGAGGGCTCAGACCGTATACAGCATTGGACTTTTTGTCGAAATACAGCGGTATTCTGACAGCGACTTGGCAGGCTTTGATTTGGATTATTTTATAGAAAATGAAAAGAGCTTGGATTATAAAGGTTGGTGCGCATCTTTTGATCACCTTCGGGAGAAGGAACATCGGTCAAGGTATCGACGGACAGCTCCATATAAAAAGATTACAAGCATCCAGGTCTTTTTGTGCGGAGGATGAAAAATGGCAATAAAGCTCTTTGAAGCGACGAGCAGATGGTTTTTAATGAATTCCAAGAGACGCAGACCTACAAAAATATCCGATGAATTTTTCGGGCCTATATTCCATCTGAAAAGCCGATGTTATTTCCCGACTTCGATTATGAAATTCATTCTCCTATGGGCTATAATTTCATCAGTACTGCAGGCATCAGAGTAACTATAGAGAGATATAGACATGAACGATCATGTGAACAATATTTCCTATGTAATCTGGGGGAATGGATGCACTGCGGATGAAGTCCATGACAGCATGTGTGTAGCATCATAGAAACGGTATACTTGCACGAAGCAACTAAAGATGACGATGTTTTTCATCGATGTTTATTACAAGGACAGCGATGTTGAGCCTTCTTTGAAAGATTACTTATCCATAATAAGGAGAAAGGACGATGAGGAGCATATCTTCGTTTCTGTGAAATTTACGGTAAAGACAATTTTAAATGATCAACAGACTTTTATAAAACAGCTGAAGCGTTTCGATGAGCTTCAGCTGTTTCGATATCAGCTCAATTTATCAACTTGTATTGGGTATTAGCGTTTATCCTTTGGTTCGATGGGTAGAAGCATTTATTCATCTGCTACGACAGAGTCGCTCGCAGCTCCTTTTCCCTTTCAAAAAGCACCTGCACTGGCTTCCGTCGTCTAGGGAACAAGTTGTCTTTACAGAGCCGACACTTATACCTGATCTCCATATAGTCAACAGGAGATGTTGTTTTTATGCAAAGAGAGTTTATACTTTCTCGATGATTTTCTCGTTCTCGCTTACGAATCAGTTCAATCTTTTTGTTTCTCTCTCTTTGCTGAATCACCTGAAACGCTTGCGAGTTCCATGATATTTTTACGACTTCTCTCACGCAATTTAGCGATTTTCCGGTATTTTTATTCTCTATTTCGGCAATTCTTTTCTTTGTTGCTTCTTCATCTTCTCTAGTAATTTCTCCACGTATTCAACGATTTGTTTCCTCGATATTGTCTGTCCATTTTGGCTTTCTGAGGAGGCCCTTTTTCTCTTGCAAATCTCCAGTATGATTTTATCTACATATTTTTATGTTGGGATTTGAGATTCCGGCTGTTTTACCACAGGCTTCAACCATGGTATCGACGGCAACTCCCAGCTCCATCCAATTATCCATGATCTGACGTTCCGCTTCCGACGGCATTCTGGAAAATCCCAAAAGCTCGCATGATTCTCTTGTAAACATGGAATCTCTGATCGTAATGCTTAGAAATTTCCTTTTCCACATCTTCCTCAGTTCTGTATCCGCTGTGCACCCAATCCTGGATGACTTTTCGTATGTATTCTACGCTTTTTCTTATCTCTATCATATGAGTATTTAAATCCGTATGCGACTATTTCCGAAGAAGCGTTCATGATGAAGAACGAAGTCGGCTATCAGCTCACGTTCTTTGTGGTTCAGCGGCCTGCTGACGATATTTCTCGACACGACTGAACAGATTTAAGAGTCCTAGTCGATCAGAGGGTGAAATTCATCTGCCGATGTCTGCTTTTCAGCTTTATCAACAATATCTTTGCCGCAATTATTGGAATTCCCGGATTCTCTGCTGATTTGATGAGCGCATTCACAATCGTGATTATCACCGTAAACCCTCTCTTTAAGGTTTAAAACTCTATTCCGATTCGCTACGCCTTACCACTTTCTTTTTTATCCAATATCTCCACGCTTCCAAAAACGACCGAAAGATCTACACCCAAGGACTGAGCTAAATCTTCATCGGAAATGTCCATGCCTGTTCCGCATACATCAAGCCCATTAAAAACTTTTGATCTGCTCTCCTGTAGCCGATACTAAATGCTCATTTATAAATATGTTCTCAACCTGCGTATCGAACATATATACATTCCTTATTTTTCTCTCTTCATATCTCTCTTATACTTTTGCGTTCTGGTTCTACTTTTTATTCTTCTCGTGTTTTACACTTCTTTTTGCGATCTGAGGGTCACTTGTGGGAAGGCAGTGATATTCCGCTATCTCTGCAAATTGACAAATTTCGTAAATCTGCTCTGCCATCCGACTTCCCACAGTTCCGATAGGTCCGTTTCTGTGTTTTGCGACGATAACCTCGCAAATATTAGGCTTTTCCGTATCTTCGTTATATACCTCATCCTGTATAAAAACAGGATTACATCCGCATCCTGTTCTATAGCTCTGACTCTCTCAAATCCGACATCAACGGTCTCTTGTTATCTCTAGCTTCGACTTTTCTCGAAAGCTGAGAAAGGACTATGACAGGACATTCCATCTCTCTAGCTAAAAGTTTCATTCCTCAGGGACAGATTGCTGACCTGCTGTTGTCTGCTCTCGATGTTTTCTTCCACCATCAGCTGCAGATAGTCCAAAATAATTAAATCCAGACCCTTGTCGTTTTTACCCTGCGGCACTTATTATCTCCATCATTTTCAGACCCGGAGTGTCGTCTATCAGGATATTTCCTTCCCCCAGGCTGTTTTACGGCTCCGGCGAGGGAAATCCAGTCATCATCGGTTATATCTCCTGAAGACATCTTCTGAGATTCTATTCGAATTCCATCGATAAAAAGCCTCTGTCCCAGCTGTTCTTTTTGACATTTCCAGACTGAATATTAGAACTGTCGCTTTTCTCGTAATGCGGCATGTGGGGCTACGTTCAGGCTGAATGCCGTTTTTCCCATGGAAGGTCTTGCAGCTAAGACGATCATATCGGATTTTTGAAACCCGACAGCTTTTTATCCAAATCTATGAGACCGCTGGAACTCCGACCACGCCGCCTTTCTGTTGCGATCGCTCCTCTATTTGTCGCAGGTTTATGGCGAGAATGTCAGCCAGCTCGGCAACTTCATTACTCTGCTTTTCCTTTGCTATGTCGAAAACTCTCTTCTCGGCGAAGTCCAAGACTTCCCTGGGGTCTTCCGCCTGTCTGAAGCTCTTGTCCGATATGCTCGCGGCTGTATCTATGAGTCTTCGCAAAATCGCTTTTTCAGAGATTATCTGTGCATATTCTTTCGCATTATAAACGGAAGGCGTTTCTTCCGTCAACTCCATGACGTAGGGTTCTGCCGCCTACTACTTCCAAAGTGTTCCTTCGTTTCAACTCTTCAGATACGGTCAAACTGTCCACCGGTTGATTTTTCCGTGAAGCGTTGCTATGCTCTGAAAAATTTTCCCGATGTGCCTTGTTGTAGAAATCTTCTCAATCAAGGCGTCTAAAATGTCAATCAAAGCCTCTTTGCTGATCATTGCAGCACCTAATACGGACTTTTCGGCCTCCAGACTGTGGGAGGGACCTTTCCAATTTTTATCCATTGTAAAATTCTCTCTTGCTAAACTGCATGCTCTAAACCTGCGGCGAAATCTCGCAGATCGTCCTGCTAAATGTCTTTTTACATCCACTTTTAAATTGCTGTTGACTTCGGATGCAGCTTGATGACACTTCTTTCAATCCGGTTTCCTTTATAGGGTTGTCCAAGTGGATTTTCTTTTTGTCTATATCTACATCGAACTGATCTTTTCAATGCCGCTGATATATCAGCTGAAGTTATGGAGCCGAACAGCCTTCCGCTCTCACCTGCTTTTATGGAGATTTTTACAGTTGCGGATGCCAATTTTTCTAAGCTCTTCGGCAGCTTTTTGTTCGCCGCTTCCTCAGCCAATCTGATCTCTTTTTGATGCTCCAAGTTCTTCAAATTACCCGCAGTCGCTTCCTTTGCAAGTCCTTTTTGGAAACAGCATATTTCTGGCAAATCCGTCGCTCACTTTCACCACATCTCCTGCCTTGCCTTTTCCTTTAACATCAGCTAATAATATTACTTTCATTTCCACTTATCCTCCATGATTTCCTTCAGTTTTGCGATAACTTCCAATGGCGACTGATCCGTCTGAGCTCCTGCAGCGTTGAGATGTCCCCACCCTGGAATTTTTCCATCAATGATGTGGACATTCAATTCGCCCACGGATCTGGCACTGATCACAGTCTTGCCTCTGTGGTTCACACCTATGGCAAAATGCACCTCTAATTCCTCTGATGGTCAGCAACTCGTCTGCAACGATGGAGCAGATCATCTGAGTATTGGGGACTTTCTCCCTGCATAGGAGTAAGCTATGCCGTTTTCGTTGAATTCAGCATTGGCTATGCCGTATATCCTGTCCATAAACAGCTGTTTGTCAACCTGAAACAATACATTTGACAGATCCGACCTGCTCTCCTCAGCCAGCCTGCAGCTTCAAAAGTTCTCACGCCGGTCTTTGTTGAGAATTTATTGGTGTCCACAAAAATCCCTGCTAAAAAGTCCCTCAGCTTCAAGTTTGCTGACTTCCTTTCGATCCATCGTATACTGCAATATCTCAGTGACGAGTTCACAAGTCGATGACGCATATGGCTCCATGTACACCAATGTAGGATTTTCGACGACTTCTTCCCCTTTTCTGTGATGATCTATGACGACTTTTTGACGTTGTCGCCAAGCAGTTCGGACATTCGGTTATGCTCGGTTTATGGGTGTCAACAACGACTACGAGGGTGTTATCATCGATGATTTCCATCGCTTTCTGGATAATATATCATACTGTCCGGATTTTTGCTTCGCTGTACAGTAAATCCAGTGCCTCGCCGTAATTCTCCAAAACGATATACGTATCCTTGTTGAAAAATCGGCCGATTCTGCTGATTCCCATCGCCGCTCCGAAAGCATCCATATCAGGGTTTTTATGCCCCATTATCATGACTTTAGAAGCCGTTTCTCAAGTTGCTTAAAAGCGTGAGCAATCATTCTGGATTTTTCCTTTATTACTTTTTCAACGGTTTGCGCTTTACCACCAAAATATGACAGCACATCCCTGTCTCTTTTACTACAGCCTGATCGCCACCACGCCCCAAAGCCAGCTCCAATGCCTGATCGGCGAACTTGCCGTTTTTCTTCGTGATTTTGCCGTTTAAGCCTACGCCGATAGATAATGTGATCGGAAAAATCCATTCCCGAATCGATATTTCGAATTTGATCCAGAATTAAAAATCTGCTCTCCATTTGCTCCATGCATTTTTCCTGACTGAAAACTATGCAATAAACGCTATCCTTATACCTGGTGACAGCACCTTCAACTTCGTTGCCCCAGTTCGGATGATCTTATCTATCTGAGAAAACCGTCGCCATATTCTTATCCCCATATGAGCCGCCTTGCAATTCGTCAAAATTGTCAATGTTCACCACGCATATGCACGATTTTTCGTTCTCGTATTTTCGCTCCATCGTTTTTCTCATGAGTAATATCTATAAAAATAGAGCAAAGTCCGTCTTCCATGTTCTCGCCCAGAGCTTTGGGGAGTATTTTAAAAACTTTATCGTTTCTGTCGATTTCAATATGTATGCCTTTTTTCAACGGCATCCTTCAGCTGGCTGCATTTAATTCTAGCCAAGGCGAAAAATATCCCTCCTCTTATGTCGTCGTATAAAAACACCTCACCGATGAGGAATTGGCACTTTCAATTTTTCCGTCTTTATCCAATTTCATAGCCGGAACGGGTATCATATTTTTCTATTTCCATAAAATTATTATCAAAAGCCATAATAAAATCCTCTTTTTCAATATTCTATTATTTTTAGATGTATTTTTGTGATAATTTATCTCTCATTTTCGAATCCTATGCTAAATATTCCGATTATCAACAGTGCCTGATGCCCGTATGGAATGAAGATCAAACCTATGCCTATTATTTGCTGATATATTCTCTCTTTTGCCGGCTCTTGCCGCTAGAATTTATAACATAAGCCGCACCTTCTAAAAATTATTAGAATTCTGAGCAAGACATTTATGTTGACCGCAATGTTGAGAAGTATGTGATTCTTGTAGATACCTCCCAAGACCCTCGGAATTATGTATATAATGGCAAATTTGATAAATTGAGTATAGTCGAGTTTGAATTCTCTCAATGTGTATTTACCTTGATGCTGTCTGAATAACAGCAGGCGTATGAGGTTGTATTCCGCTACGGATATGAGTGCAACCCATGAAATACCATCGCCGGAAATATTGAGGAAACTTCTTTAAAGGTGTCCTTTAGACTGAGTGTGGCGAAAGCATCAGACGAATTTTTGCAGATCGAAGGCGAATCTCGCTTCTATTTTCAATATGAACTTTACGATTTCATTCATTTTGCTCTCTATGAAGCTGTAAAGATTCGGTCCTACAAAATCCATGTATGCGATAATCGCAAATATCACAGTTGCCGTCGACACTATGGAAAGGGATATTATTCTCTTTTCTTCTACTCTGATTTTTCTGGTTTTACCCACGTTCAGCGTTGTAAATACCGTAACTGCCGGCAGCAGCAACGCAGCTGTTATCGCCATAGTTAACAAAGTTGTCATATTCATTAAAAATTCTTCTCTCCCATTCAAGTACTTAGTAGTATATTATAACATATCTGATATATAAAATGTTATCTCAAAACAAAAAGACTACAATAACATCTATTGCAAGTCTTTTTAAATTGTAAGTCTTAAAATTCAGTCCGAGTTATCAGTCAGCCTGGTATGCGCAACAGTGCCACGATTCTGGCTCTCTTGATCGCTCTTGTGATCTCCCTTTGGTGAACTGCACAAGTTCCTGTAACTCTCTTAGGTAAAATTTTTACCTCTTTCCGTAATGTGTTTTTAGAGTTTCAACATCCTTGTAGTCTATCGCCTTGTGTTCATCACTGCAAAAACTGGCATACTTTTTCTTTCTAAAGCCGCCACGCCTTTTTATCCATCATGGTTTTCCCCTTTCTTTCAGCAAAAATTTAGAATGGTATTTCCTCATCTTCCAGAGCTCAAACCCGTTCGGTATACCGTCGTTAGAAGTATTCCCACCTGTTCTGTGGTCCTTCTATCTCCCCATTCCAAAATTCCACTCTGTCGGCAATTACATCCTGTAGTATAGACTTTATTGCCATCCTTATTTACATAACTTCCTGTTTGAATACGCCCCTGTACGCCTACTAAACGCCCTTTTAACCAAGTACCTTTCCACGTTTTCAGCCTGTTTTCCGAACACTACAATATTTATGAAGTCCGCTGTGTTTCCGTCTTCTCTATTGCCGTATCTTTGCCTGTCTACTGCAAGTGAAAACCTCGCGATGGCGAGTTGTGCTTCCGTGTACCTTACCTCAGGGTCTCTTGTAAGTCTTCCTATTAAAACAACGCTATTCATACTAGACCTCCTACTTTTTCGTCTTTCTTTATGATCATGTGTCTCATAACATTCTCAGAAATCTTAAGTCTCCTGTCTAGTTCTTTTGGAAGTTCCGGAGAAGCTGTAAATTCAATTACTGCGTAATATCCTTCTCTCTTCTCGAGATCGGATAGTCAGCTTTTCTGGTTCCCCAAACATCTACATTGATACTTCGCCATCCTGTGCAATGATGCCTTTGACAGCTTCAATTGTACTTTCTTTCTGAGCTTCTTCCAATGCTGCGTCCAAAATTACCATAACTTCGTACTTTAACATTTTTCACCTCCCTGTGGACTCAATTGGCATCGATTTCGCCATCGATGCAGAGATTTAACTTTAAAAATATGGTTTCTATCCATATCCTATATATTATACTCACTTTTTGAATTCAGTCAAGGATTTTGCCATAATTTTTGTGGATATTCTCCGCGCTGCTTCAGTTGTTCCACCGCTTTTTCACAGTTTCTTTATCTTCTCTGTAAGTTACTCCGTGCCATTTATCGCCGGAATCCAGACACAGACAAGTCGCTTTTTCCGGATTTGATGAGACTCGTCAGTGACCCTGGGTATGAGATATTCATCTTTCATGGATCCCCTTCCAAAGCCCTGTCTAAAAATGTCGGAAATCTGATTGCGAGTTCATCCATAATGTCCTCGGTGTAACCCCAGAAATTCATTGAGACTTTTAGTGTCGTCATCTAGGATATTCTTTTCCCATCGAGTTCAAAAATAATTTTCTCACCTTTTTCTCTCTATATTATGCCTTTCAACGATATGTTCCAGGTATCCTCTGTGGTCAACATCGCAAACACCCTGGAAACCGTTCCATTTTCCGAAATCGTATTCTTTATCTCATAGGGCAACCATTGAGAACGGAAGAACTTTTCTATCATCTGTACCTATCTCAGAAAGGAATTCATACATTTCTTTAAAGGCCTCTTTGCCGTAATAATCATCTGCATTTGATCACAGCAAACGGTGAATTTATCACGTTTCTGGCAGTCATGATGGCATGCCCCTGTTCCCCAAGGTTTCTTTCTGCCGTACAATTGCTCACTAACCGGGAGGCAAATCGTCTATCCTTTGAAATACGTACTCTATTTCTAAATACCTTCCTGCTCCGTCATCCAATATATCTTTAAAGTCATTTAAATTTTCCTCTTTGATTACGAAAAACCGCTTTTTTAAATCCGGCTTTCCACGCATCGTACAATGAAAAATCTAAAATGATTTCGCCCTCATCTGTAATCTTATCTATCTGTTTCAGCCCACCGTATCGTGAGCCCATTCCTGCTGCCATAACCAGCAAAAATCGGTTCTGCCATATAGCGTTACCTCCTTATCCTCTGATATATTACTATATTTTTAAAATCCGTGCAAATTTAAAGGTTAGGTTTAACAAGAGTTTATTTATTAGCTTTTTAATGATAGAATGTATGGTAAAAAGTGATTTGTTTGAAATATATGGAGGTGAATTATGATTGTAGATGGAAGGGCAGTTGAGAGCATCTGCTGTCATGCAGGTTGCACATTTAATGGCTCTGGCAGCCAGAACTGCTCCAAAGGGTAGAGGTGCTGATTACATTGAAACCGTAGTTGTTTCCGGAGAAGACCTGCAGCAATTAGGCGAAGATGTTATATCGTATGGAGAAGAGACCGGTCAGCCGTTGTATGTTAGAGACGGCAACTGTCTGCAGAAATGTCAAGCTCTTTTTGATTATAGGGGTCAAAATGTCCCGATGGGGGCTTAAAAATTGCGGTTTCTGTGGATTTTCAACCTGTGGAGACTGTGCTGAGATAGGAGGTATGTGCGCTATAAGACAGGCCGATTTGGGGATTGCAGTGGGGTCCGCCGCATCTGTTGCAGCTGATCACAGAACGGATACCAGAGTTTTTATTTTCAGTTGGGAAAAAGGCTATAGACTTTGATATGTTCGGGAACAGCTTGGTGAAAAATGCATATGCTCTGGGACTTTCCTCATCCGGCAAGAATCCTTTTCTTCGACAGACCCGACATATGGCAGAGCATGAAATAACTTTTTGAAAACTTTAGTTGGAACTTTAGGCAATACTTCGAAAGCATCTGATCAAAGTATATTTTTGACAAATTTATTCCGTGGTTATATATGTATAAAATGGTATTGTTATTCGCTATTGTTACTCGCTGACATTTGGCTAAACAGTGTTTGGCGAATTTCGGCAGTGTTTTTGATGAGCTAAAAATGAGTTAAAATTAAGAGAAGATGTAGATTCAACGCACATCTGATGCCGTATCCATGGATTGTCCTGTTTTACCTATGTGTTCATATTTATTCATAGATATGACATGTATATTTATTTTCTGCCGCTTCGCACGATAAAGAATACTATGCTAAACCGTGAAAAATGTGATATTCTATTGATTGTAAAACGCCTTTCGTCTATTAATGCTTGACGATGTGTTTTGAAATAGAAATTATGATTTTCATAGACAACAGTAGGTTATGATTTGGAGAGGAGAAAATATGAAAAAGTAGGTAAAAACTTGCAGTGCTTTTCATGGCTTTTTGTTGTTGCCATCAGCACAGCTCCACCTCTGAGCGTATTTTCCGCATCAAATGACAATGCTCCGGCGGGAAGCATTAAAAGAGATGTGAACAGTATGGCAAAGGATGAAAAAGAGAATGCAGCTGAGAGCAAGGATGCTGTGAAAAAGGCTGCAACTGGATACTTCAAAGCCTAAGCCGAGGGCAGGCAGGGCAAAGAGAGAGGTGTCCGGTATGGGATTTGGATTAACGAGGATCAATCTAAAATCTACAATACATTGAAGGAAGCTGCAGAAAAGGCGAAGCTGGGAGATACAATCCACGTTAAGGGAGATTCCGGGAATACAGCTGTTTGCTAAAAATGCGGTTGTCGACAAAGGCCGTTACGTTGAATATCGCCGAAATACGACTTTCAAAGGCGATGGAAAGCAACGGAATAACGTTGTCCGACGGTGCGAAGATAAAAGCCGAGAAAAACACTTTGACGATGAGCGGATTTGATACCGCCATATCTGTCAAAAAGAATTCTGCAATAAACGACGGCAAGTATATCTTGGACGGCAATAAAAAGGGATTTGCACTGATGGAAAACGGTAAAATTGAGGGTACAGCCAGAGATAATCTCACTCATATCGGCGAAAACAGCTCAGGCAACGGTTACTCATTCACCGAGGAATCTCGATTTAAAAATGCTACGGTGGAAGTACAGGTCACATCCGAAAAGGGAGAATCCTATGCAGGTCTTTATATGGAAGATGCATCTTTAACCACGAGGGTGTTTGGTATTATTTCGATCCTCAAAAGGACAAAAGGCAATAAAGGTGGAATGCATTTAGACCATTCGGATTTTTATGTTTACAAAGCCACCGGATCATATAATTACAAAACAAACTATGGCAGTTTTAGGTGATTCCGAACTTAAAACGGTTCTACCTTGACCGCGGTTCACGTATAACTTTATCTGCAAAGATGACGGTCAAAGATTCAAAGGTTACAATACAGCAGTGACGGCGGTTTAAATATAAACCATAAACCTGCTGAAGCGATTTTTGAGAATTCAACGACTTGAGACGACCAACATGAAATATACGCATTTCTCGATGGAAACAGGGCTGCCGATGTCCTTGTCATGACTAAGGGAGTTCTTAGTGAACACAGATGCAAAGGACAAAACAGCCGATAACGGAGGTGCAAACCGTGGAACGGAAGCACATATGTGACGGTGGTTCATTCCTTCTGCGTATGATCCATCGTACAATTACAGTGTTACAACTCCTACCAACGGAGCTGACGGCGAGGGTTCGATTTTATTCACATTGAAGGACAGCTAGCAATACGTAACTGA
>BNJT01001772.1_pt1 | contig 88492 bp, 79 predicted proteins | sample 8540491 | NCBI WGS metagenome assembly BNJT01 (sample SAMD00202455, study PRJDB9452) | human saliva metagenome | host: Homo sapiens | reverse complement strand
GGTTCATGATTCCATGAAGGTCCAGTGAAGTTTTTATATTTTTGGCGGTTTATTAGGCGGCTTGAAGGGTAAGGATTCACCGGTATTTATAGGGCGCTTTAGGGCTCCAAAGGACGTGTCCGCACAGTACGCACACCTCCACACGCGCGCGAAGAGGGGATCGAAGTTGCCACTCCGAACCCCTCCCCAAGTGAAGAGCCTCCACGGTTTAAAAACAGCGGTATAGGTTTAGATATTCAATTCACGCAAACGTGCTACAAGCTGCTGGCCCAGGTCAACACCTGCAGAACGAGCAATATCTTCGGTGCCCGGCATGCTCAATGCGCTGTAAACATACACGGGTTCCGCCCACTTCATGCGTGAAAACGCAGCGGTATTCTCCAAGGGGTTGAAGATTTCAGGGAAGTTGTTCGGTAGCTTCTCTGCATAGATTTCTGCGTTTGCACCGGCACTTGCGGCAACTACGAGAGTCTTACCCGCAAGCTTATCGCCGTCGCTCCCGTAGGCAAATCCGTAGGTGAAAACATCATCCAGCCACTGCTTAAGCAAAGCGGGAACCGAGTACCAGAAGACGGGGAACTGCAGAACGATAACGTCCGCTTCCATGAGAGCCTGCTGTTCTGCAGCGATATCAAATGAACCGTTGACGCGGTGGGATGCGAGTTCGCGCACCTCTACGTTTTCTCCCAGGGTCTCAGTGACAACCCGGAGAGTTTCAGCGTTAGCGGTCGAGAGTTCGGGAGTGGGGTGACCGTAGACGATAAGAGCCTTAGACATATGTCTTCTTTCTGTACTGTAGTTTTCTATTAGTAGTTATGAATGATTCCAGCAGGATGAACTAGAGCTGGAGTTAAATGCGCTGCAATAATCAGCTGATGCAGTGTCCAATGAGCGCAGTCTTTAGTTGGCACTGTCTAGTTGGCAACGGTGAAGCGGCGGCCCGCGTGCTTGGGCTCTTCTGCCTCATCAATCAGGGCGACCGCAAAGTCCTCGGCGCTAACGAACTCGCCTGCGGGGGTGTCCAGCGCGGTGTTGTACTTGCCGGTGCGCTCACCCGGTGCGATTTCGAACGCCGGGGAGAGCATGGTCCAGTTCAGACCCTCGGATGCGCGGTACTCGTCGAGAATCTGGGCGAATGCCTTCGCCTCGGGCTTGTAATCTTCCGGGAAGCCTTCGCCATCAACGAAGCGGTTGCCGTTGCCGTCCTCGAGGGAGCCAGCGCCGCCAACGACCAGCAGGCGACCGGTGGGCGCCGCCGCGATCAGTGCGCGGTGTGCGTCAATGATCGGCTGCGCGGAGGTGCCGCGACCGCCAGGGACGGCAACAATGGTGACGTCGTGGGTGTTGACGATGTCGACCAGTGCCGCGGTGTCTGCAAGGTCGATTCTGTGGGCGGTAGCGCCTTCGGGTGCCTTGCCGGAGCGGGTGTAGGCGTCGACCCGGTGGCTGCGGGAGATTGCTTCTGCTGCGGTGCGTGCGCCGACCATGCCGGTTGCGCCGATGATTGCGATGTTCATGAGGGGTTCCTTTCGGGTAGGTCTTCTGTAGTTTTTCTTGCGGTGTTCCGCGTGATGGTTTTATAGTATCTATTAGAAACCGGGTACCTCAAGGTAACTATTAGGGATGTGTGGAAAATATTTAAAAATATTTTTCGCACCCCTCGCCACCCCCATAAAACAGCCCCTCAGCAGATTGAAAAGACAGCAGCTATGACCGCCACGCTCACCTCCCCCACACGAGAAACCATAGAAGCCGCCCGCACCCCGCAGGACGACCTGCCCGCCAATATTCTCGCCAGCGCCTGCCCCTCCCGCACCGTGATGCGCCACCTCACCGACCGGTGGACCCCGCTCATTGTTGCGGCGCTCTCCGAGCAGCCCGTCGCCCGCTTCGGTGAGCTCAAGGCGATGATTCAGGGCGTCTCCCCCAAGGTCCTGACCCAGACCCTGCGCTCTATGGAACGCGACGGCCTGGTGGAACGCCGGGTCACCGCGTCCATTCCGCCGCGTGTGGACTACGAACTGACCGCGCTCGGTACGACCCTCATTGAGCCGATGACCGCCCTGCGTCACTGGGCGCAGGACAATATGCAGGCGGTACTCGAAGCCCGCGAGCGCTACGACGCCGCCGCACTAGAGAACGGCGACGTGTAAACAAGGCGCGGTGCAAAGCGGCGCGTTGCAGGCCAGCACGCACAGATCAGCACCGCGCTGACCAGCATGCGCAGCACGCCCGCATACAAGTAGCCCTCCCCGTAAACTATTACGGGGAGGGCTACTTTTCATTCAATGAGGAGATTCAATTAGGAGGTCGTCATCTTGAAGGTCGGCGGGGTGAAAGCAATCGCGTTCACCTGCTTGTTCGTATCAAGCGTGCCGTTCTCACGAATCGTCGGGACGGTAATAACCACCTCGAACTGGTACATGCCTTCCATGAGCTTATCGCCGCGCAGCGCAAAACGCGCAGAGACACCGGTCGCCTGATCGTTCACGCTCGACGCAAACGGAATGACCTGACCCTGAACGGTCTGAGTCTTACCGTTGCGGGTCATGACGGTTGCCACGCCGGTCGGGTCAGTCGTGAAGACCTGACGGTCAATGATTTCACCCTCGGGCGAGAAGAGATAAATGTCCATGGACGGGTGCAGGTGCGTGGTGCCGGCCGTCGCCTCCACCGCGGAGACGTTGTAGGTCATCACGAACTCACCGCAGTTCAGGTTGAGGTCGCCCTCGGGGCCGTGAGTCGCCTCGTACACGGACATGAGGCGGATCGTTGCGGGGTTCGGGGAGGTTGCATTCTCCATGGACCACCACGCCTGACCGGTCACCGGCGCAGTCACGGGCTTGTTCTTGGTGCGCGACTGCAGGGCGCCGCTGGCGGGGTTGGTGATCATCCAGCCGCCGACCTGGGTGAAGTCCGGGCCCTTAACCGTCTTGCAATCATCAGCCGAGGCTGCGAATGCGGGCACCGCCGTAGAGGCGGCAATAGCGGGCACAGCCCAGAGCGCGCCGCGGGTGAGGTTGCGGCGGGTAACGGAACGAGCTCCCGTAGTGTGTTCGTCTGAAGAGTTATTCGAAATAGTCACAGATTTTTCTTTATCGTTCGGAAGCATCACGGTGTTATTTGATACGTAAAACACCTTGATAGTCTACAGTATCTATCTGCACTCAGTGGAACTTCACGAGCAATGAATTATCTCATGGCGAAAAACCCAAGTCAGACCCCTAAACACCGGGCTTAGAGCACCAGGCTTAGAACACCGGGCTTAGAGCACGGTGTTTAGGGCATCAAGTTTAGAGCACCGGGTTAGAGCACCGGGTTTAGCGTGACCCGCCTCCTTCATCAGGCGCAGCTCCTTCTTCAAATCGGCAAGCTCATCACGCAGACGCGCCGCCAACTCAAACTGCAGGTTCTCCGCCGCCACGCGCATCTGCTCGTTCATCTGCTCAATCAAATCCAGCAGATCCTCGGCGGGGGCCGCAGCCAGACCGTCGGCGCGAACGCGCGCCTCCGCACGGGCGAGAAGCTCCTCCGACTCCGGGGTGCTCGTGGCAATCTTCGACGAGGTCGCAGAACCGGTCTTCGCACCCGCACTCACCGTACGGGCACCCTTCTTGCCGCTCTTACGCAGCTGCAGAAGCTCGCGGGTGTCCTCTTCCTCGCGGGCGAGCACATCCGTAATATCGGCAATCTTCTTACGCAGCGGCTGCGGGTCAATGCCGTGCTCGTGGTTGTACGCCTGCTGAATCTCGCGGCGGCGGTTCGTCTCATCAATCGCCACGCGCATAGAATCCGTAATCTTATCGGCGTACATGTGCACCTGACCGGACACGTTACGCGCCGCACGACCAATGGTCTGAATCAGCGAAGTGGTCGAACGCAGGAAGCCTTCCTTATCGGCATCCAGAATCGCAACCAGGGACACTTCGGGCAGGTCAAGGCCCTCACGCAGCAGGTTAATACCGACCAGCACGTCAAAGGTGCCCAGGCGCAGCTCACGCAGAAGCTCCACACGGCGCAGGGTGTCCACGTCAGAGTGCAGGTACTGCACCTTCACGCCGTGCTGCAGCAGGTACTCGGTCAGATCTTCCGCCATGCGCTTAGTGAGGGTCGTGACCAGCACACGCTCATCACGCTCAACGCGCACGCGAATCTCCTCAAGCAAATCATCAATCTGACCCTTGGTCGGTTTGACCACGATCTCGGGGTCAATCAGGCCGGTCGGGCGAATAATCTGCTCCACATAACCATCAGCCTGCGACAGCTCATACTTGCCGGGGGTCGCCGAGAGGTAAATCGTCTGACCGATACGCTCCAGGAACTCCTCCCACTTCAACGGGCGGTTATCCATCGCCGACGGCAGACGGAAACCGTACTCCACGAGGGTGCGCTTACGGGACATATCGCCCTCATACATGGCACCAATCTGCGGGACCGTCACGTGCGACTCGTCAATAATCAGCAGGAAATCATCCGGGAAATAATCCAGCAGACAGTTCGGGGCGCTACCGGCGGCACGACCGTCAATATGGCGCGAGTAGTTCTCAATGCCATTGCAGAAGCCCATCTGCTCCATCATTCCAGGTCGTAGGTGGTGCGCATGCGCAGACGCTGCGCCTCCAGCAGCTTGCCCTGGGATTCGAGGGTCTGCAGGCGCTCACGCAGCTCATCCTCGATGGAGGTAATAGCCTTCGCCATGCGCTCGGCGCCGGCAACGTAGTGGCTTGCGGGGAAGACGTACATCTCTTCTTCCTCGCGAATCACCTCTCCGGTCAGCGGGTGCAGGGTGTAAATCGCCTCAATCTCATCACCGAAGAACTCAACGCGGATCGCGTTCTCCTCGTACATGGGGATGATTTCGACGGTATCGCCGCGCACACGGAACGTGCCGCGGTGAAAGTCCATGTCATTACGCGCGTACTGCATCGCCACGAACTGGCGCAGCAGCTCGTCGCGGTCAATCTCCTCACCGCGACGCAGAGTCACCATCTGCTCAATGTACTCCTCGGGCGTGCCCAGACCGTAAATGCAGGACACGGTCGAAACCACCACCACGTCGCGGCGAGTCAGCAGGGAGTTCGTCGCCGAGTGGCGCAGACGCTCCACCTCCTCATTGATGGAGGAGTCCTTCTCAATGAACGTATCGGTCTGCGGCACGTACGCCTCAGGCTGGTAGTAGTCGTAGTAGGAGACGAAATACTCCACCGCATTATTCGGTAGCAGCTCGCGCAGCTCATTCGCCAGCTGCGCCGCCAGAGTCTTATTCTGCACGAGCACCAGAGTCGGACGCTGCACCGCCTCAATCAGCCAGGCTGCGGTCGCGGACTTACCGGTACCGGTAGCGCCCATCAGCACGATGTCCTTCTCACCGTTCTGCACACGCTCGGTGAGCTCGGCGATAGCCTTTGGCTGGTCACCGGCAGGCTGGAAGGGGCTGACCACTTCAAAGGGGGCGACGATGCGGTTAATTTCGGGTGCGTAACTCATGTATCCATCCTAGGGGAAAGCCGCCCAATACGCCCCAGAATTGGTCGCCCTTTTCTGCTGGCGCAATAGTCCAGACACGACAGGTAACAAGCCATCACCATGAAAGTGCCCAAGTTCATAAAAGAAAGGACGCAAAAGATAAGGGGTATTCGACTGGTTCATCTGCGCCACAGGGCAGGAATCGAACAGGAGCGTTCTCCCGCGCAATTCCCGCACAATAACGCCGTACTTACGGGTGTTCCCATTCCCCCGAACGCATCGCGGCGCAGGCACGCCGAGCAACAAAAGATAAGGGAGAAAGCATAAAGACTTATGACGGGCGCTCCGCGCTCACCCCCTTTGCCTCCTTGATGTGGCTCACATATGTTTAGAGCGCATACACGCAGACAGAACGGGACCACAAGAGCGCACGGAAGGACTCCATGAGCACGACCACGGAGACAGCTTCACAGGCAACTCCGAACGAATCCACAGAAGCGAACCCGGAGGCGAACCCCACCGGCGCGCCGGTTGCCACCTTAGCTGCCAAGGCCGAGCATCGCAGCACCCTCTTCGCGTCCTCGTACCCGCTGATTCTGCTCATCGCCCTCACCATTCTGCTGGGCGTCACCTACCTCTCGCTCATCACCGGCAGGTATCCGCTCGAATTGGATGAGCTCTTCCGCATTCTCGGTAAGAACTGGTTCGGCATGGACCTGAAAGTCTACAAGCCCGCCGAAAACATGTTGCTGACCGTGCGTATTCCGCGTCTGCTCGCCGCCGGGCTCATCGGTGCAGCCCTCGCCATTGCGGGTGCCACCTTCCAGGCGGTCTTCCGTAACCCGTTGGTCTCCCCGTACCTGCTGGGTGTTTCGCAGGGTGCGTCGGTGGGTGCCGCCTCCGCCATTCTGCTGGGTGTGGGCACGAGCATCGCCATTCAGGGTTCTGCCCTGGCTGGTGGTCTTGCCGCCGTGCTGCTGACCGTGAGCATCCCGCGCCTGCTGAAGAATCAGTCCACGCTCATGCTGGTGCTCTCCGGCGTGATTGTGGGTGGCTTTGGCACCGCCGCGCTGGGTGCGTTGAAGTTCATTGCGAACCCTGAAACTCAGCTGGCGCAGATTGTGTTCTGGCAGATGGGCTCCCTGCAGGACGTACGCGCAGAAGCACTCACGCAGTTTGCGCTGGTGGCGGTGCCCTGCATTCTGTTGCTCTTGGCGATGCGTTGGCGCATCAATATCCTCTCGCTCGGTGACGATGAAGCGCGCACCCTCGGCATTAACCTGACCCGCACCCGCGGTATCACCATTCTGCTGGCAACCCTGGTCACCGCGACCAGCGTGTGTATTGGCGGCCCGATTTCTTGGGTTGGCCTGGTCATTCCGCACCTGTGCCGCCTGCTGGTTGGTAGCGACACGACCAAGCTCATGCCGCTGTCCATTCTGATGGGTGCTTCGTTCATGATGTTCGTCGATACCCTGGCTCGTAGCCTCACCAGCGCGGAGGTGCCTCTGAGCGTGCTGACCGGCTTCATTGGCACGCCCCTGTACGTGGCGCTACTGCTGTTTGGAAAGGTTCGGGTGAAGTAATGTCGCCTTCCGTTCCCGATGCTCAGCACCGCACGGATGCGAGCGCCGAGGTCCTGCTACGCCTGGACGATGCGGGCTTCCGTTACGGTCACCGGGGCGGGCGCATCAATCGCCGCCGTACCGGTCTGCACCGTTCCGGGCACCGCTCCAGCCGCTGGATTTTCCGCAACGTGAACCTGCAGGTGCGACGCGGTGAGGTCCTCGCCATTCTGGGTCGCAACGGTGTGGGCAAGTCCACCCTGTTGAACTCCCTGATTGGTTTGCACTCGCTCACCGAGGGCACCGTCCACCTGGGCGGTGAGCCGCTGGATTCTTTGACCGCGACTGAGCGTGCCCGCCGCATCGCCTACCTTCCGCAGATGGAGGGTCGCGGTATCTCCTACACCGTGACCGAGTACCTGCTGATGGGTCGCGCACCCTATATCGGGTTGTTCTCTTCGCCCTCACGCCGTGACCGTGAGCAGGTAAACACCGTAATGGAGGAGCTGGGGCTGCTCGACCTGGCGCACTCCCCATTGGATGAGCTGTCGGGTGGTCAGCGTCAGCAGGTGGGTATTGCCCGAACCCTGGTGCAAGACGCCCCGCTCATCGTTCTAGACGAGCCGACGAGCGCCCTCGATGTGGCGAATCAGACGAAGGTTCTGCGGAAGATTCGGCAGCTGCGCGATGCCGGGTACGGGGTCATCTTCACGACCCACAACCCGGATCATGCCCTCATGCTGGATGCGACCGTCGCCCTGCTTGGTGCGCGCGATATGCCCGATACCGTGCCAAACGCAACGCCGGAGGTACCTACAGATGCGCCGGCTCAACTTTTGACGGGCCGCGCCTCCAAGGTGCTCACGAGTGAGGTTCTTTCACGCACCTTCAATACCGACCTGACGGTGGCTTACTCCCCCGAGCTGGGTCGTTCCAGCGTGCACATGACGAGCCTCGATAGCTGAGACTCCACAGCGTTTAGTTTTCCGGCGGTGGTTTGGGCGGCACACAAGAGATGCGGTAGAGGTGCCCTTTGTCTTGTGAGAGGCGTGTCCCTAGCACGCCTGCCCCACCCAGGCCGCCGCCGGGTTATTCACTTATCCGTTGTACACCACAGAAAGACACATCATGAAATCACGAAGTTCCACACCGGCATTGCCCTGACCACTTCCCTGCTGCTGGCTGCGCTGACCGGTTGCGGCGCCGCGAACACCGCCTCCTCCTCGGGTTCGGCTTCGAGCTCGGTGTCCGCTTCCGCCTCCTCTCAGAGCTCGAAGAAGCACACCAGCTTCTTCGTGAAGGATAACGGTGACGGCACCAAGGTCATTAAGGACATTGACGGCAAGGAGGTCACCGTACCCACCACCCCGGAGCGCATCGCTGACCTGTGGCACGCAAACAACCAGGTGGTTCTGCTGCTCGGCGGCGCTGAGAAGCTGGTGTCCACCACCTCTACCGTGAAGTCCCTGGCATGGTTCAAGCAGGTGTACCCCGGTATTGAGAAGGTTGACGCGCCGGTGAAGGGCACCGACGTGAACATGGAGCAGCTGCTTGCCGATAAGCCGGAGGTGCTACTCGCCTCCTCGAAGGAGCAGATTGCGAAGGCATCTGAGGCGGGTATCCCGGCGGTGCACGTGGAGTTCCAGAACTTCGCGGATCTGAAGCGCACCGTTGAGCTGACCGCCGAGGTCATTGGCACCGATGAGGCGATTGAGCGTGCCGAGAAGTACCTGGCGTACCTGGAGAAGAACGAGAACCTCATCAAGGAGCGCCTGCAGGGCGTCACCGAGTCCCCGAAGGTTCTGCACATTGCGGGCGGTTCTGACCTGACGAAGGTGGACGGCTCGAACTCCCTAATTGGTGAATGGATGAAGCTTTCGGGTGCGAAGAACTCCCTGGACGGCGTGGAGAACTTGAAGAACATTTCCCTGGAGCAGATTATTGCCTCACAGCCGGAGTACATCATCATTGGCGGCGCGGATGCGCAGAAGGGCGTGGACGCGATTAAGGCGGACGCCGCGTGGGCTGACGTTCCGGCGGTGAAGAACGGCAAAATTATTAAGAACCCGGTCGGCACCTTCAACTGGGACCGCTACTCCGCCGAGGAGGCTCTGCAGATTCTGTGGGCGGCGAAGCTGTTCCATCCCGAGAAGTTCTCCGACGTTGACCTGGTGAAGGAGACCCGCGAGTTCTACTCGACCTTCTACGGCTACCAGCTGACCGAGGATGAGGCGCAGCGCATCATCAACGGTCAGGGTCCCGCGGCTAGCTAATCCGGCAACTAGCTCGCCTGGCGATTGGTTAGTTCGTTAAACACGTACCGCCCGGAACCGTGCTCACAACACGATTCCGGGCGGTATTTTATTGGTTTGTAGCCGTGGGGCGCCACAGTGATAGTTGACGGCAGCGCTAGTTGACCGCAGTGCTAGCGCACCTCCACGGTGGCTCCGGCGAGGCTCATCAGCGCCCGGTTCGTTAGCGGAAGGTACCCGTTCAGGGCGCTCAAAATCAGCTGCATGGTGCGCTCTTCATCCTCCACGCTCAGCCCGCGCGGAATACCCACACCCGGCACGCAAATGCGCTGCTTATACAGGTCAATCACCGCGCACACGGTGCGGTTCGGCACGCCCAACACCGGCAGCATGCCGCGGTGATTGACGGTGCGCAGGCCCTTACCGACCACGGCAGCGGTGCGGATATCCGGGCGGGCACTCCTCGCAAACCGGGAGGCGCCCGCACCGTTCGCAAAAGCAGCAGGGTCGGGAATACTATTCGGCACCGCGCTCTTCTCGTTCAGTACAGACAGCAGCGGCTCCCCCACCGCGGCGGTGACCGCCACGTAGCGTACCTGCCGGTCCATGGCGTTGAGGAAGTCCAGTTCCGCGTACTCCTCCACACGGTAGTTTTCGACCAGGCCAGCTTCACCCGACCCGGTTTCTTCCACGGTGCGGGTGATGACTTCTTCATCGTAGAAGCTTGCCACGCATACCTGCGGGGCGCCGCGCTCAATGCGGGCGCGGCACTGGTAGTCGTCGTCGAGCAGCCAGAGGGACAGCTCGTAGCCATCGGGCACATCGCGCACACCGGTCGCGAGCAGCACTTCGCTGCCGTCCAGGGAGAACGGCTCCCAGCCTGCCGGTTCAAAGCGTTGAGGGCACCGTCCAGGGCGGGGTTGCAGGAGCCGAGGCTTGGCGCCTGATCAGCCGGGGTGAATGCCTCGGTGGCGGGCATGGCGATGGTGAGCCCGCGCATCCTGCCGGCGAGGCAGAGTTCAACCGCCATAAGCAGGTGACCCGCACCTTCACGGCTCAGTGCTGGGCTCTGAACCAGGTGCGCCACGCCGGAGTTGTCCAGGCTGAGGTGTTCGCCAACTCCGCGGGCGGCGTTGGAATAGCGGTTGTGCAAGCGCACCAGCTCGTCAATGGGCAGGGCGCGGCCCACGGCGCCAAACGCCTGGGCGATAGCGTGAACGTGTTCGGGGAAGACGCGGCAGAGCCTGCCGAGCTGACGGGCAAACTCTGCCGGACGCTGCGTGAGCACGCCCAGGAGGGTGCCGAGGTTCTGCTGGCGGTAGGCGTTGAGTAGCTGGGCGACGGTGGCGGGTTCAAGCTGCTCGACAGTGCCCATCTTGGAGAGGCGCGCTCCCTGGCGGTTGAGGGTTGCGGTACCGCCGCGGCTGCCCGCGGACTGCTCTGATGAGTTTTTGCCTGCTTGTTCGTCTACTTGTTGATAGTAGGTTCCCGACTGCGTCACGTTTTCACGACCTTGCGCTCTTCAGAGCGTTCGTTAGCTGATTCTTCGTAAGGTGACGGGCGGGGCTCAGCGCCTACCGGCAGATGGTTCGTGCACACACGCCACCGTCTGCCGGATCGTATAGTACCGGCATACAGCTGTGCCTCGTTCCTTGAGCAACTAAGCTATAGCTTCAAGACGTCAGCATCAGGACCTCAGCGCTGAGATAGTACCCAGTTCTCCGCGCTGAGATATCAGCGTTGAGCCCTGCCCGTCGGTGCGGGCGCACGCGTGCCCTCGGGGAGGCACCGGGCTGGGTTACCGCTGGTGACGAACCCGTTGCCCGTGCCGTGGAGGGGCGTGTGCGTTCCGCAACGCTTTTTAGGCTATCAGCTTTAGCGGGCAATTACTAGGGTTAGAGTAACTATTAACTAAGGTTGAGCTATCTTTTGGGTTTTGAGGGCTTTACACGGGTGCTCTAGCCCGGGAATCTAGGGAGCGGCAATCTAGGGGTCAGCAACCTAGACCGGCAAATCCACCCACTGAGTATCCCCCCAGGTCACGCTCGCCGCACCGGAACTCAAGCTCACCACCTGCTCCTCGGCACGCGCCAGCTCCTCCGGGCGGTCAAACACACCCAGGGAAATCATGGCGCCCTCCGCACCGTACTCAGTACCCAGCACATTCAGACCTGCGGCACGAATCTCGTTCTCCAGGCGGCCAGCATCCGCATGCGAACTGGGCACCTGACCCACACGCAGACGCTCACGCGAGTCGAATAGCGCACCATCCAGGGTCTGCACCACCGAATCAGTGTAGGCACGCACCAGACCACCGGCGCCAAGCTTAATACCACCGAAATAGCGCACGACCACCGCAACCACATCCGACAGGTCGGTGGTGCCGTCCTCGCGGGTCTGACGCGCCAGCAGCGCCTGCATCATCGGCACACCGGCGGTACCGGCGGGCTCACCATCATCGGAGGAACGCTGAATATCACGGTCAGCACCAATAATGAACGCCGAACACACGTGGCGGGCGTCGTGGTAGGTCTTGCGCACCGACTCAATGTAGGCGCGCGCCTCCTCAACGGTGCTCACGCGCTTGATGTGACCAATAAATTCGCTACGCTTAATTTCGAGGAGGCTCTCATAGGGCTCATCGCCGCGCGGCACAAGGTAGCGGTTGGCGCGAGTTTCTTCCTGCATGTGTCCTCCTCTAATCAGTACCTATCTATTGTGGCACAGCCCGTCAGGAGCACCGTCCATGTCCCAGCCTTCTTCCCCCGCCTCTACTCCCCTGCGCCGTTACGCCCTGACCGGCGGTATCGGCAGCGGCAAGAGCACCATCGCCTCCCTGTTCGTTGAGCAGGGCGCGTTCCTGGTGGATGCGGACGCTATCTCCCGCTCCCTCATGGAGCCCGGCGAGGCAGTGCTTGCCCGCACGGTCACGGAGTTCGGCGAGCACCTGCTCGATGAGGACGGCCGCCTCAACCGCCCCGCCCTGGCGCGCATCGTGTTCAATGACGAGCAGGCGCGCCTGCGCCTGAACACGATTGTGCACCCCGCGATTCGTGAGCGTGCCGCGCAGCGGGTGGAGCAGGCGCAGTCCGAGCCGGGGTTCAGCGGCATCATTCTGGAGGACATTCCCCTGCTCGTGGAGAGCGGCGACCCATCCGCTTTTGACGGCGTGGTCGTGGTGCACACTCCCCTGGCGACCCGCCTGCAGCGCCTAGTCTCTTCACGCGGCATGAGCGAGGAGGATGCGCGCGCCCGCATCGCCGCGCAGGCAACCGACGAGCAGCGTGAGGCGGTCGCCACCTGGGTGATCGATAACGGCGGTTCGCTGGCGGAAACAGCCGAGCAGGTGCGCGCCGTGTGGGAGCAGATGACCGCCGCCTAAGGCACCCCCAACACCCCGCATCACCCGGCACCCAAAACCCACCCCGAGCCCCAACCTCCCCACAACGCAAAGAACCCCTCACCTCCCAAACGGGAGATGAGGGGGTTCCTCTGCTCTAGGCACCCCGTGCGGGGTCACCTATCGGCTATTACGCCTGATGAGTGCTCATCTGAGCGGCAGATTAGTTGCCGGTCAGCTTCTTGCGGAGCTCAGCCAGTGCCTCATCCGATGCGAGGGTACCTGCGGAAGCGGGCTCCTCGGAGGAGTAGGAGGTCGGTGCGGGCTCAGCTGCTGCGGGAGCTGCTGCTGCAGCCTCTGCGTCAGCCTCGAGAGCCTTAGCAACCTGAACCTTGTGAGCCTCGAAGCGAGCCTGTGCCTCTGCGTACTGTGCTTCCCAAGCCTCGCGCTGTGCGTCGAAGCCTTCCAGCCACTCGTTAGCCTCGGGGTCGAAGCCCTCGGGGTACTTGTAGTTGCCAGCCTCGTCGTACTCTGCAGCCATGCCGTACAGAGCGGGGTCAAACTCGGTAGCGTTGGGGTCAACGCCCTCGTTTGCCTGCTTGAGGGACAGGGAGATGCGGCGGCGATCCATGTCGATGTCGATGATCTTAACGAAGACCTCTTCACCAACGGAGACGACCTGCTCAGCCAGGTCAACGTGGCGGGTTGCCAGCTCGGAGATGTGGACGAGGCCCTCGATGCCGTCCTCAACGCGCACGAATGCACCGAAGGGAACGAGCTTGGTGACCTTGCCGGGAACAATCTGGCCCAGAGCGTGGGTGCGAGCAAATGCCTGCCACGGGTCTTCCTGGGTTGCCTTGAGGGACAGGGACACGCGCTCGCGGTCCAGGTCCACCTCGAGAACCTCGACGGTAACGGGCTGGCCAACCTCGACAACCTCGGACGGGTGGTCGATGTGCTTCCAGGACAGCTCGGAAACGTGAACCAGACCGTCCACGCCACCCAGGTCCACGAATGCACCGAAGTTGACGATGGAGGAGACAACGCCCTCGCGGACCTGACCCTTCTCCAGCTCGTTGAGGAAGGAGGAGCGGACTGCGGACTGGGTCTCTTCCAGGTATGCACGGCGGGACAGAACAACGTTGTTGCGGTTCTTGTCCAGCTCGATGATCTTAGCTTCGAGCTGCTGGCCGATGTAGGGAGCGAGGTCGCGGACGCGGCGCATCTCAACGAGGGATGCGGGCAGGAAGCCACGCAGACCGATGTCGAGGATGAGGCCACCCTTGACAACCTCGATAACGGTACCGGTAACGACGCCGTCGTTTTCCTTGACCTTCTCGATGTCGCCCCATGCACGCTCGTACTGTGCGCGCTTCTTGGAGAGGATCAGGCGACCTTCCTTGTCCTCCTTGGTGAGGACGAGTGCCTCAACCTCGGAGCCGAGCTCGACAACCTCAGAGGGGTCGATGTCGTGCTTGATGGACAGCTCGCGGGAGGGGATGACGCCTTCGGTCTTGTAACCGATGTCGAGCAGAACCTCATCGTGGTCGATCTTAACAACCTGGCCGGAGACGAGATCGCCGTCGTTGAAGACCTTGATGGTCTTCTCGACTGCCTCGAGGAATGCCTGCTCGTCGCCGATGTCGTTGATTGCGACCTGAGGGATGTTGGTGCTCATGTAGTGAGGGCTCCAATTGGATTTCTAATAGGTCGACGCTGCCGGTTCGCCGCTCAACACCTCCGGGTGGAGGCGCCGACCGGCTCACTGTTTCACCCCGGCGCGCACGGCATAGGGCCGCTAACGCCTTTGAACGGGGTGAGGAAACGTCGAGCTGACGGATACTTACAATGTGTACCGCCCACCAGAAGCAGATGCTTTAAGTAGGGTGTGCGGGCGGTCAATGCTTGCTTTCTCAGGGAGAAAAGAGCACAGAAAACCCGTACGTTGGTACACGCGATTAATAGTGTACGGGAATCCCGGGCGTGTCGTCAATGGTTACGCGCCCGGAATTCCCGTACTTATTTGCAGTTTTGGAGTTGTGGTTTGCGGAGGGTGCGGCGTTCGTCCTCGTTCCTCTCCCCACCCAAGGATGCGACCGGTGCGCACCTTCCTACGCTCCTACAGGGGAACCCACCCTCTCGGGCGCTCCGCTCTCTCCTTGCTTCGCTGCGGAGAGCACCCGAGAGGGTACCCTGATGTCGCTTCCGGAAGGTGCACCGGCACGCTCCGGTAGCGGGGCCAAGAGCGGCTCGCTGAGCAGCTACCCGGAAAACGCGGCCGCACCCGCTCGGTGACCTGCTACCCCCAGCGCGGAAAGGCGGTATCGTCCGTAGTGACATCAGGGTGCCCGAAGCGAAGCGAGGGCGGGTGCCCCTGTAGGAACGAGGACGAATACCGCTTTCCGTGCAGAGCCGAGAGAAGAAACGAACCTAGTGGCCTGCCTCCTGCCAAGACTTGCCCCAGCCGACCTGCACATCCAGAGGAACACGCAGGGAGGCGGCACCACTCATCTCCTCGACGAGCACGCGTTCGGCGGCTTCACGCTCACCGGTGGCGACTTCGAGGATGATTTCGTCGTGCACCTGCAGCAGCATGCGGGTCTTCAGGCCCTCTTCGCGCAGGCGGCGGTGAATATTGATCATGGCGATCTTGATGATGTCCGCGGCGGTGCCCTGAATCGGGGCGTTGAGGGCGGCGCGCTCGGCGGCTTCACGGCGTACACGGTTGGGCGAGTCCAGGTCGGGTAGCACGCGGCGGCGACCGAAAATGGTTTCGGTGTAGCCGTCCTGGTGCGCCTGCTTGAGTACGCCGCGCAGGAATCGTCCCACGCGTCCGAAGCGCTTGAAGTAGTTGGTGCGCAGTTCTCCTGCTTCGTCGGAGCTGATGTTCAGCTGCTTGGCGAGGCCGAAGCGGGACAGGCCGTATGCCAGGCCGTAGGACATTGCCTTGACCTTGGAGCGCTGCTCGGGGGTGACGTCTTCGGGGGCTACGCCGAAGACTTCGGAGCCGACGTAACGGTGCAGGTCCTCCCCCGCTTCGTAGGCTGCGATGAGCTTCTCATCGGCGGCGAGGTGCACCATGATGCGCATTTCGATCTGCGAGTAGTCGGCGGTGAGCAGGCCCTCGTATTCCACGCCGTCGACGGGTGCGGGCGCGACGATGAATGCACCACGGATGCGGCGGCCTTCTTCGGTGCGAATCGGGATGTTCTGCAGGTTCGGCGCGGTCGAGGAGAGGCGGCCGGTGGAGGCGGCACCCTGCTGGAAGGTGGTATGCACGCGTCCGTCGTCAGCGGCTGCTTTCTGCAGGCCTTCGACGGTCTGTACGAGCTTGATGTTGTCGCGGTAGGCGGCGAGCGCACCGAGGAATGCGGCACCGTCGGACTCCGGGGAGATTTTGGTGAGCAGTTCGGTGACGGATTCGGCGTCGGTGGAGTAGCCGGACTTGATTTTGCGGGTGTGCGGCAGGGCGAGCTTGTCGAAGAGCACGGTCTGCAGCTGTTTGACGGAGGCGAGGTTGAGGGGTTCTTCGCCGTCGTCGGTTTGGACGGTGTCGCCGATGATGGTGCGTGCGGCGTCCTGCGCCTGGGCAGCGCGTGCGGAGAAGGTGTCGTGCAGTTCGGCAAGGAGCGCATCGGAGACGGCGATGCCTGCCTGCTCCATGTCTGCGAGGACGTAAAGTAGCGGCAGTTCGATTTCTTCGTAGACCTTCAGCTGGCCGTGTTCTTCCATTTCGTAGTGCAGCAGGCGTGCGAGTTCGTGGATGATGCGGCTGATTTGGGTGAAGTAGCGCAGGTTGTCGACGGGTTCGGCTTCGCCAGGCAGGCTGAAGAGGGAGGGTTCTGCCTCATCTTCTTCGGGCTGGAAGACGAGCTGCGCGTAGGGGTCCTTGGGGATCCAGAGGTAGCGTTCGGCGAGGTCTTCCATGCGTTCGGAGAAGAGTTTGCGGGTTGCGGTGGGGATGAAGCCGCACATGTAGGAGGACAGCGCGGGGTCTTCGACGGCGCCGGCGAGTTCGTAGCCGTAGGCGCGCAGGAGCTTGCGCTGAACCTTGAGGTCCATGACGATTTTGCGGGCTGCTTCGTCGGAGAGCCAGGCGGCGAGGGCGGCGTCGAGTTCCGGGTCGATGGTGCGGGTATCGATCCAGAGGCTGGTGTTCTTGCTGGTGAGGAGCACGCCGAGCAGTTCGGGGTTTTCTTCGGCGGCGCGGATTTTGGTTTTGGTGACCTTGACGGCGGGTGCGTCGCCGATGGCGGGGCGTGCTACGGGCAGGTTGGTGACCGGGTAGAGGGTCACGGCGCCTTCGAGGCGTTCGGGTACGGCGATGGGCGCACCCTGTTCGTCGTTGCCGTAGTTTTCTTCGGCTGCGGCGGCGCAGAAGGCGCGGAATGCTGCTGCGTCTGCGTTTTTGGTGGGTGCGCTGGTGGCAATGGGCGCGTAGACGGGACCGGTGGGTGCCTTCTTGGTGGCGCCCTCCTCCCCTGCTTCTGCGGTGGAGCTTGCAGAGCCTGCGGTTCCGGCGGCGCGCACGATGGGGCCGAGGGTATCGGCGGCGCGCTTGCGGATGGTGCGGAACTCTACTTCGTCGAAGAAGGTGTTGAGTGCATCCAGGTCGGGGGTGAATGCGGTGTCTTCGAGGGTGACGTTCAGGTCGAGGTCGTTGACGAGCTGGTTGAGGCGGCGGTTGCGTACGACGTTGTCGATGTTTTCGCGTAGTGCTTCGCCCTTCTTGCCACCGATTTTGTCGCTGTTTTCGATGACGGCGTCGAGGGAGCCGTATTCGCCGAGCCATTTGGCTGCGAAGCCGGGGCCCACGCCGGGTACGCCGGGCAGGTTGTCCGCCTGCTCGCCGGTGAGGGCGGCGAGGTCGGGGTACATGTGCGGGGGTACTTTGGTTTTCTTTTCGACGGCGGCGGGGTCCATGCGCTGAATACCCTTGGAGGGGCCGGTGGTGACCGGGTAGAGCAGGGTGACGTCGTCGGTGACGAGCTGGAAGATGTCGCGGTCGCCGGAGAGGATGAGAACCTTGTAGCCGGCTTCGGTGCCGCGGCGGGTGAGGGTTGCGACGATGTCGTCGGCTTCGTAGTTTTCGTAGGTGAGCGCGGGGATGTTGAGCGCGCCGAGCATCTTTTTGATGAGGTCGATTTGGCCGTTGAAGGCTTCGGGGATGGCGTTGCAGCCACCCTTGTATTCGCCGTATTCGGCGGTGCGGAAGGTGCCGCCGGGTAGGTCGAAGGCTACGGCGATGTGGCTGGGCTGGTTGTCTTTGATGATGCTCAGCAGGGTGGAGAGGAAGGCGTGGACGGCTTCGGTGTGCTGGCCGTCGCTGCGCACGAAGATGTGCTGTCCGGTCTTTTCGGCCATGGTGTAGATGCCGAAGAAGGAGCGTAGGGCGAGGGAGTGTCCGTCAATGAGCAGGAGGGTTTTGTTCTCTGTAGTCACTCCTCTAGTGTATCGAGTCTGAGTTTTCTTGGTGGTTGGCTTCGTGACGGCCGGGTTCGGGGAGCCAGTTTCGGTGGCTGCCGGTTAGGACTGTGGGGAGGCGCCCGCGCTGTGTTAGGTGTTGGATGCCGGTGCTGTGCCATATAGCGGAATAACGGGGTGTGTGGAAAGAGTTTTACCTCATATGTAGGTGCCGGTGGGGTGCGTTTGGTGAATTTTCCTCCCAAAAATTGTGCCCCAAGCCACTATGTAAGGTGGATAATAATACGGTTTCCAGATAATATATAACCTTATTATCGCCTCCAGCGTAGGAACCCCCACACCCCGTGTATTCATAGGCAGAACTCTACCCAGAATTCACCGGCAGGATCCACCGGACCGTGAGGGCACCTCCCGCGCTTAACACACAACGAACCCTCATTTAGGAAACTATGAAGGCACTCAAAAAACTTCCCCTTCTCGCGTGGATTATCATCGCGATTGCATCGGGTGTGCTCATCGGCATGCTGACCCCCGGAATGATTAGCGGCATCAATGACGCAACCGGCGCAGCCATCCCCACCGACCTCATTGTGCAGCTCTTCGTCTCCTTCTCTACCGTATTCAGTGCCTTCCTGAGCTTCGCGATTCCGCTGATTATTATCGGTTTCATCGTGCCCGGCATTGGTTCCCTCGCGCAGGGTGCGGGCAAGATGCTCGGCATCACCGTGGGTCTGGCGTACATCTCCAGCATCCTTGCTGGCTTCCTGGCACTGACCTGCGCACTGCTGCTCTACCCCATCATCCTGAAGGGTCAGCAGCTCGCTTCCTTCGATAACCCCGAGAACGCACTGTCCAAGGGCTACATCTCCTTCGAGCTGACCCCGATTATGGGCGTGCTGAGCGCACTGATTCTCTCCTTCATCCTGGGCCTGGGCATTACCGCTCTGAAGACCCGTGCGATGCTGAACCTCTTCGAGGACTTCCAGGTCATCGTTGAGAAGATGCTCGGCTACGTGATTATCCCCCTGCTGCCGGTGCACATTGTGGGCGTGTTCGCAAACATGACCCTCGCCGGTCAGGTGGCGAAATCCTCTCCGTCTTCGGTCTTGTGTTCGTCATGGTGATTATTCTGCACTGGGTCACCCTGGCGCTGCAGTACTCGGTGGCTGGCGCGATTTCTCGCCGCAACCCCATCCAGATGCTCAAGACCATGCTCCCGGCATACTTCACCGCAATCGGTACCCAGTCTTCGGCTGCGACCATCCCGGTGACCGTGCGTTCGGCGAAGAAAGCTGGCATCTCCCCCCGCGTGGTGGACTTCGCGATTCCGCTGTGCGCGACCATTCACCTCTCCGGCTCCATGATTACCATTACCTCCTGCTCGGTGGCAGTGCTGTTCATGACCGGTCAGCACCCCGACTTCGGTAGCCTGATCCCCATGATTCTGGTGCTCGGCGTGATGATGGTTGCCGCTCCCGGCGTTCCCGGCGGTGGCGTGATGACCGCAATCGGTCTGCTGCAGTCCATGCTTGGTTTCGATGCCTCCATGATTGCCCTGATGATTGCCCTGTACCTGGCTCAGGACTCCTTCGGCACCGCAACCAACGTGACCGGTGACGCGACCATCGCAACCCTGACCGAGCGTATCTCCAAGGCAATCGGAGCGAACCCCGATAAGGAAATCCGCGACGAGGACATCGAAAAGGCAGAAGCTATTTCCGCCTAATCCTCATCCGCTCACATAGCGTTTTTCAGCCCCGCCTCCTGAGTTCAGGAGGCGGGGCTGACCCGCACCCGGAAGCACTCGCGAAAAGCTATCCCACCCAAAGCAACAAAAACCAAGGAGTACACTGGAAGTCATGACTGAAAACAACACACAGCACGCGCCCGTCCGCGCGGCAGCGCCCACCACCCTCACCGCAGAAGAAATCAAGGCGCAGCTGACCGAAAGCGGCATCCCCGAGCACCTGCACCCCTACTTCCCCCGCGGTCTGGGCGAGCTCATCCCCGCCATGGGCATTAAGTTCCAGGAACTCACCGCAGAACGCACCGTTGCGACCATGCCCGTCGCCGGTAACACCCAGCCCATCGGTCTGCTGCACGGCGGCGCCAACGTGGTTCTTGCCGAGACCCTCGGCTCGCTCTCCGCGGGCGTGCACGGCGGCGAAAACCTCGTAGCAGTCGGCGTGGACATCAACGCAACCCACGTGCGCCCGGCAGTCTCCGGCGTGGTTACCGCAACCTGCACCGCCGTCAAGCTCGGACGCACCCTGTGCATCCACTCCATCGACATTGTGGATGAGCGCGGCCGCACCACCTGCACCGCACGCATCACCAATATGCTGATCCCCCGCCCCACTGCCTAACGTCCTACAACTTCAGCAAGTAGCCTAAAATCGTAGAAGCACGGGGTGCACACAACACCCCGCTAACACTCACCAGAAGGTACGACCAGAAGGAGCACCATGGCCCGCGAGCGCACCCCCTATTTCAAGCGTTACCCGAAGATTGTGCGCGCCAAGCGCATTGTCCTGCCCATCGCAATCGGCGTGATGCTGGTGTGCCTGGTGACCGCCATCAACAACCCCGGTAGCTTCTGGTGGCTGGGCGTAATGCTCGGTACCGGCGGTATGCTCTGGGCTGGCTCCCCCACGGACCGCCCCATCAGCGGCCCCAACAATGACGAAGACGATTTAAACCGCTACCTGCGTTAAGTTCCGTGTAGCGCTGGATTCCCGCCCGCGCTAAGCGCCGGTTTACAACGCACACCCGCGAACCGTTAAACACGAACGCCCCGTCCCTCAGCTTCATCGTGAGGGGTGGGGCGTTTGTGTGTCATGAATAAAGGCGCTGGTTCATCACTGCACCAGCCGTGTGTGCTCAGCGGCGATTCCTAGTCTTCGCCGTAGCGTGCATTCGCACCTGTACTGTCACGTACTTTGCACGTCTTGTGCTTAGGAGAGCTGCTTGATGATGGTGTCGGAAACTTCGCGCATGGACAGGCGGCGGTCCATGGAGGTCTTCTGAATCCAGCGGAATGCTTCCGGCTCGGTCAGGTTCATCTTGGTGATGAGCAGCGACTTTGCGCGGTCAACGAGCTTGCGGGTCTCGAACTGGTCGCGGATGGTGCCCACTTCCTTCTCGAGAGCGCGAATCTGCTCGTAGCGGCTAATCGCCACCTCAATGGCGGGAACCAGATCGTTCGGGGAGAACGGCTTGACGACGTACGCCATAGCGCCTGCCTCAACGGCACGGTCAACGAGTTCCTTCTGGCTGAATGCAGTCAGCAGAACGACGGGAGCAATCTGCTCCTTCGCGATTTCTTCGGCTGCGGTGATGCCGTCCATAATCGGCATCTTCACATCCATGAGGACGAGGTCGGGGCGGTGCTTCTGTGCTAGCTCAACAGCGGTCTTGCCGTTATCGGTTTCTGCAACAACATCGAAACCCTGGTCCTTCAGAATTTCGACGATGTCGAGGCGAATCAATGCCTCATCTTCTGCCACGACGACGGTGCGAGCGGGACCCTGCTCCTCCGCCTGATTTTGAGTGGTCAGCTCTGACATTACTCTTCTCCTTTATCAAATTTGAATCACTTAAAGTCTACAGGAGGAAATAAATGTTCATCTACTTTCTCACCTTGTCCCCCGCGTGTTACATGCATCCTATGTGCAGGTGGGAGGGGTTTTCTGACGTTATTTTGGGCGCCACCACACAAATTTTGCACCTTAATGCATATTTTTGTTCTATACTGCTCATAACCACAAAGAAAAACCCTCACAACATAGACATACGCGGCGAAATTCACACCTAAAACATAGACCCGAAAATGACTCTGACATGCACTAACGCATCATCGGGTTAGATACAAACGTAATAAACAAAATATTTATACCGAAACTCCATCACCTGCCAAAGAAGGCCGATACACTGGAATGGATTATTCTCCTCGACTTCTCCGGCACTCGCATTTGACCGACCATACTCGATACCCGGAGGGGATTCATGCCAATCACCCGTCAAGCACGCACCTTGTACTCAGACTTCGTCGAGTACAAGGAACTCGACCGCGCCCCGCTGACTTCCATTCACCCCGGAATTCTCGTCGCCTTCGACTCCACCGCGCTTGCAAGCCTCTACAACTACCCAACCCACATTAGCGACGAAATCCTCCGCGCCTACTCCCAGCTCCGCGGACACGCCTTTCTCCCTCACCAGGCGCTCAAAGAATTCTGGGCAGCACTCGACGGCGCATCCCCCGTGCCCGCCGCCGCAGAACGCGTCCGCTCAGCGCTCGCATCCTTCAAAGAAACCCTGCCCGAAGAACGCAACTCCCCCCTGGAGTGCGTTGCGTTCCGTCACGCACCAGCTGGACCACTCCATCGCACAGATCATGCGGATTCTCGAACCCACCACCGACACCGGATCAATCAACGTGGCACGCCGCGAAGACGACACGATCCTGCCGCGACTGAACCGCATCTTCACCGGACACGTGGGTGCCGCGCCCAGCCCCGAACGCCATGAACAGCAGTGCCGCGAAGCCCTCGCACAGGGCCACCCGCTACTCGCTAACGCCAGCTTTGACGCCGACTTCGCGCTCTGGAACCAGTGCGTTACCGAAGCAACCACCCGCGTGAAGGGCACCGACTGCGTCTTTGTCACCGGCGGTGTGCGCGACACCTGGCTACGCAACGGTCAGCAGGTACGCGCCGCATCGGGTGGCGAACCCGTACACCAGCTCGCGAACCGCCAGCTGCTACGTGAATACGCTAAGGCAACCGGAGGCGGCGTGTTCCGCATCTACACCGTCGAGGAGATTCTGCGCCTCGCCTCCAACCAGTACGGCGTGACCGTCAGCGACGCGACCTACAGCGCGATTCGCGCGGAACAGCCCGTAGCTGTGTAAATTCGCCGTGCACAGTCACCGTTGAGAATAATCCCACCACACCACACCCACCACCACCATTAACCGCAAGAAGCCACATGTGTTCCGAACACATGTGGCTTCTTAGCGTCTGCGGGCAAGGTGTCTACAGAATCAAAGTAGGGCGCGAAAACCTAGTTCTCACGGCTGGCGCGGTACAGCTCAGCGGCGCGTTGCTCCGAAGACTCGTCATCACCGAGGAGCAGATAGCACAGGTACAGGGTGAAGGCGGCGCGGCAGTCGTCAGCGAGCGTGCTGGTTCCTTCGCCGGGGTGGGCGCTGAAAGCGATAACGTCATGAGCCTGGGGCAGAGCTGCAATCAGGTGTGCGGCGGTTTCGTAGCCTTCCTGGTCGCCGGGCAGGGTGAACTCGTGCGCCTCCGGGTTCTCGGTAGCGCCGGCTTCCGATCGGGCAGCCTGGAAATTAGCCTTGAGGACGTCCTCAACACGGCTCATCAGCTCATCATCGGGCAGTGCGCGGTCATCCGCGGCAAATGCAATGTGGATGCCGTTCAGAGTCTCGTAGGGATGCTCGCCCGCGTAGTATCCGGCGGCAAGCGCGTAGCCGGTGAGCAGCTGCGCCTCAGCGGCAGTGAAGGTGCCGCGCGCCTCACGCAGGGCGGGCAGCAGCAGCTCGGTCAGGAGGGGGTGCAAGGGCTCGGGGGCGTTCGCGATAGCCTCCTGCAGGTACTCTTCCGCTTCCGCGGTGGGCTCGGTGTTGAGCAGGGTCAGGAAAGCATCTTCGGGGGCATCCCAGTAGCGGGCAATCAGCACGAGGGTCGCAATGAGCGCGAGAAGCTCACGGTAGTTGCCCGAACGGTCAGCACCGAAGGTGTCAGCAACAACGCGGGCGAGCGTGTGTGCGGCAATGTTCTCGAGGACAAACTCGTCGTAGGGGTTGTCGCCGGGCCAGTTTGCGGGGTCAGGAAGGTAGGTGTCGTCCAGGTAGCGCAGCACGGGTTCGAGGGGCGCGGGCGCATCCGTAGCGAGGTCGGGGCAACACTGCGCAACCCAGCTGCTCACGGTAGCCTCGTCGGCAATGCCGGTAGCCTCAGCGAGCTGGGCGCGCGAAAGGCTGTACGGCGCAACGAGCGTGGCGAGGTCGTCGCAGGCGCTGTTGGAGCGGTAGGTGGGCTGGTAGTTAGCGTTGGGGAGGGTTCCGGGGAGGGTGGTTGCCATGGTGGCTCCTTCGCTGAGGTTCGGGGTGAATTGGGTCGTATGGTGTGCGATGCGGGGTGCCGTCTGAGGGGTCGGGGCGCCTTCTTTCTACGCATCTTCTAAATTCAGAATATCCCAGAGCCCCGCATCGTGTGCTGCCCGTCGTCATTCACCACCCATTAACCGCGAAAAGCCACATGTGTTTCGAAAAGCAACATGTTTGGTGGCTTTTCGAAACACATGTGGCTTCTGGAGGCAGCTAGTAAGCGTCCGCCCGCAGGAATTCAAAGAATATATTCCCCCAACCCCGCACCCAGCCCGACAAATTTTCGCTTACCCCGGGGTAAACCAAAAAATCTCAGCAGCCCTAAACCCTAACCCTATCGTGGAGATACAAGGTCACTGCACGGCCACCAACCCATCTGCCCCGGTGCAGGCCCGCACGGGCCGGGGCAGATTCCTCCCAATAGGAGAAAAACTCATGGAGTTTATCAACAAGCTCGCACCGATCGTCATCCCCCTGCTCACCGCAATCGCGGGGCTCTTCACCGCTTGGTTCAAGACCCGGGCAGCCCGCGCCGAAGCCAAGAAGGCTGAGGCGAGCGCCAACACCGGGGGTATCACGCAGAAGCTCAGCGTCGGCACCATCAACGGCAATGGCAACCGCGTGCACAACACCCACCAGCAGGTAGGCAACGGCTCCGCAGCCATTAGCGGCGACGGTAACCGCACCACCATCGACAACAGCCAGCACACGCACAACCATGCACCTTCCAAGAAGGGTCAGGAAAGCGATGACGATACCTGGGGCAATATCGCGATTGCTTTTGGTGGCGGCCTCCTTATCATGGGCGCGTTCCTCATCAGCTGGCCCACTATCAGCTGGACCCTCGTAGCCTACTGGGTTACCTGTCTCGCACTCATCGGTTGGCAGGTAAAGCTGCTTAATGCCAAGAGCACTAGCTCCTCTGCACACGCCATTCTGAATGTGCTCTACCCTGCTTCCCTGCTGGCGATTGTTGGTGGCACTTGGTTCACTCTTATCGGGGCGGGTAAGTACAACATGGCGACCATCTACACCACCATCAGCGGACACTACGAGTCTCACCCTCAGGGTGGTATGGCTATGCGTTTCATTGAGGCAGTTACTGCGTCATACGGTGCTGCAGGCTTCACCCTGATCATGCTCAACCTGCTTACTGTCGTCTTCATGGCTGCGGCTTTGCTCCAGTGCTTCAAGTACTCGGTTAAGGCTCTGAACGCACTCTATCGCGGCAATCTCATTCGCCCTTCTGTTCAGGAGGCAAGCATGAGCTTCTTCCTTGCTGTTGTGAGCCTGGTAGCATGCCAGCCCGCGCTTGCTGAGCTGATTGTTTCACAGTTCAACAAGTAGCATCCGGTAGGTAAGGTACCGAGCCGTATTCACTCAACTTATCCACACCCCTCTCGTCGAGAAGCCACATGTGTTTCGAAAAGCCACCAAAAACGTGGCTTTTCGAAACACATGTGGCTTTTCGGCGTAATAACTCAACGTAACACTTGAACACAAATACTCTCATTTGATGCAATTAAAGCATGATTACTAGAGAAGAACTATCAACGATGATAAGCACCCGCACCGAACTCATCACCTCAGCCACCCACACACGAATCACCCTGAGCCACGCCCTCAACCGCGGCGAACTCACCCGCATCTCAAAAGGGCACCTTCTCCCCACCCAAACCTGGAACAACCTACACCCCAACGACCAGCACTACGTGTGCATCCTCGCCCACCTCAACGAATACCCCGCCAACATCCTCGCCGCTCAAAGCGCCGCCATCGCCTGGGGTATCTCCTCCCTCAGCCCACCACGTCACGTTCAAGTACGAGGAACCGGAGGCGGCCGCAGAGAAAACATCCAGCGCATCCAAGACACACTCACCGCGGACAGCCCCATCGTGTACACGCCCGAAGGGATCCCCACCGTCACACCACTAACAGCTATCACCACCTGCGTGAAAACGCTCCCCTTTCGCGAAGGGCTCGTTCTAGCCGAAAGCGCCCTTCAGCGCTTCGCGCGGGAACCGGATATGCTCACCTACGGGGAGCTCAAGAAAGAGCTCTCATCTGCATCTGGCCGCGGGTGCCGAACCGCCCGCCTCGTCGGACATGAACTCAGCCCACACTCAGAATCCGTTGCTGAAACCTGCATGCGGTTACTTCTCGATGACCAGGGAATCCGATACAAGCAGCAAGAAACCATCATCTGCGAAGGTCATGCCTATCGAGTGGACTTTCTGCTACATGCCACTAGCCTCCACGGCAGGCCCGTCATTCTGGAGGTAGATGGAAACATCAAATACAACGCCAAAGAGGACCTGGTTCGGGAGAAGAATCGACAGGATCGGCTACTCCACGCGGGGTATGCTGTCGTCCGTGTTTCTGCTAAGGATGCTATTTACCGTCCGAGGCGGGCCTTGCAGGTGCTGCGTGCTGCTGGAGTGCCCCAAACTTAACCGCGAAAAGCCACATGTGTTTCGAAAAGCCACGTCTTTGGTGGCTTCTCGAAACACATGTGGCTTCTCGGCGGAGAGATAAAGGATGTTAGTCCAGCAGCGCGTCCACGAATGCTTCCGGGTCGAACGGTGCCAGGTCGTCCGGGCCTTCACCCAGGCCGATGAGCTTGACGGGAACGCCGAGCTCCTCCTGAATAGCGACCACGATGCCGCCCTTTGCGGTGCCGTCGAGCTTGGTCAGCACGATACCGGTGACGTCCACGATGTCGCCGAAGACCTTCGCCTGAACCATACCGTTCTGGCCGGTGGTCGCGTCGATAACGAGCAGAACCTCGGTGACCGGCGCTTCCTTCTCAATCACGCGCTTGATCTTGCCGAGCTGATCCATCAGACCGGACTTGTTCTGCAGGCGGCCCGCGGTGTCCACGAGCACGGTGTCAACGCCCTGCTCCTTGCCAGCCTTCACGGCATCAAACGCGACGGATGCGGGGTCGGCGCCTTCCTTCTCGGAACGCACGGTCTTCACGCCCACGCGGTCACCCCAGGTGGTCAGCTGCTCAGACGCAGCGGCACGGAACGTATCCGCGGCACCCAGGAGCAGGGTCTGACCGTCAGCAACCATCACGCGGGCAATCTTACCGACCGTGGTGGTCTTACCAACGCCGTTCACGCCAACGACCAGCACCACGCCGGGGTTGCCGTCGCTGCCGGCGGTCTTCAGTTCGCGGTCCATGTCGGGGCGAACAATCTTCACGAGCTCTTCGCGGAGCATCTTCTTCACGGCGGCGGGGTTGCTCGTACCCTCAACGCGCACGCGCTGCTGCAGCGCCTCCACCAGGCGGGTGGTCGGCTCGGAACCGAGGTCGGCGAGCAGCAGAGTCTCCTCAACCTCATCCCAGACGTCCTGGTCGATGCGGTCGCGAGAGAGCAGAGCCAGCAGGCCCTTGCCGAGCATGTTGTTCGAACGAGCCAGGCGGGCGCGCAGGCGCACCAGGCGACCCGCAGACGGGTCGGGCATATCAAGTTCAATAGCGCGAGGTGCCGAGCTTTCGGGTTCTTCCGCCGAACCGCCGGAGGCCTTAGCCGCCTCCTGGCGCAAAGACTGCAGGTCCGCGGTCTTCTTGGGTCGGCGCAGAACGGCGAAAAGTATACCGGCGATAACCAGTACACCCAGCACAATCGCGCAAATCATCATCATCGTTTCATTCACACTACTAGCTTACCGGTTTGGGCGGTTTGGCTGGTCGAGGTGACGCGCATGCCCGGCTGTCGGCGGAGTAGACTGGACACTGTTAAGTTTTTTAGCCGAACACATGGTTGACAGTTGCGGGTGGGGCCCGCAGCTGCCGCACGGCACCGCACGATTTCGAGGATGAACATGAGGAACCCTGCCAAAACACCGCCTGTTTTTGACCCGCGCACGATTGACCCGAACCGTGTGCCGACCGGCTTGAAGGTTCTGATTGCTGCCTCGTTCATGATTGCGGTGGGTTTTGGTTTGGTGGCGCCGGTGCTGCCGAACTATGCCCAGAACTTTAATGCGACGGTCACGATGGCGACGATGGTGGTTTCTGCGTTGGCGATTACGCGCCTGATTTTTGCGCCGTCGGCGGGTCAGATGATTACCCGGTGGGGTGAGCGTCCGGTGTACACGATTGGCATGCTGATTGTGTCGGTGACGTCGTTCATGATTGCGTTTGCCTGGGATTATTGGGTTCTGCTGGGTTCGCGTGCGGTGGCGGGTATCGGCTCGGTCATGTTCACGGTCTCTGCGATGGGTCTGCTGGTGCGCTTGTCCCCGGCGCATATGCGTGGCCGTATTTCGGGCTATTATGCAACGGCGTTCCTGCTGGGTAACCTGCTGGGCCCGGTGATTGCGAGCGCCCTGGCGCCCTTTGGTATGCGTGCACCGTTCATTGTGTATGGTTTTTCGTTGCTGGCGGCGGGCCTGATTGTGTGGTTTTTGATGCCGTCGCAGGCGGCGCTGGAGGCGGAGCGCGACGCGATTATGGAGGCGGCGGCACTGGCTGAGGGTAAGGGCACCGGGGTGCTGCCGTCGGCGGCGCCTTCCCCTGCTAACACTCAGGCTGGCGCATCCGGCAAGGCGGCTAAGCCTGCTGCATCCGGCGGCGCTACGGGTAAGAGCGACCTGCCTGCGATGACGGTTCGTGACGCGTTGAAGTTCTCGAATTACCGTTCTGCGCTGGTGTCGAACTGGGCGATTGGCTGGTCGGTGTTTGGTGTGCAGTCGTCGATTATTCCGTTGGCGGCGGCGTATTTGGCGACGGGCGGCGACATGTCGAATTCGGTGGCGGGTACCCTGTTGGCTTCGTTGGCGATGGCGACGAACTCGTTTGGTAATGCGTTGACGCAGACGTTCTCGGGTCGTTTTTCGGATCGTTTTGGTCGCCGTGTGATGGCGTTTTCGGGTCTGCTGTTGGCGGGTTCTGCGGTGACGTTTATGGGTTTCGCGCCGGTGGCGTGGGTGTTTGTGTCGTTGACGGCGTGTCTGGGTATTGGTGCGGCGTTTATGGGTCCGTCGATTCAGGCTGCGGTGTCTGATGTGATTGGTACTCGCCGCAGTGGCGGCCAGGTGTTGGCGGTGTATCAGATGTGTAGCGATTTCGGTATGATTTTGGGCCCGCTGGTGGCTGGTTTGATTGCGGATGCGTGGGGCTTTGTTCCGGCGTTCATTATGAGTGGTTTGTTGCTGGTGGCGGCGGCGTTTACGTGGGCGCCGTTCCGCAAGGCGCGCTGGCCGAAGGATATTGCGGACGCGGACTATACGGGCCGCTAAAAGCTCTATACAGGTGAAAAGCCGGTGTCCGGTTCCTGTTGCGTGACAGGAACCGGACACCGGCTTTTTACCATTTGATATTTAGGGGACGAGCACAATATTGCCCATCATCGCGGGGTCTCCCCAGAGTAGTAGGACCCAAGGAATAGAAATCAGAATCCCAAATGCCACTAGCGAGGGGCGGTACCATCGGCTCTTCGGCAAATATGCCGCTACCAGCAACGCCAGAGGGAACAGTGGCAACAGAATACGATTCGTAGAAGAAATCGGGAGCCAGAAGACGAAGAGGTATCCCATGTAGCAAGCGGTCCACAGCCAGAGGGCGGGGTGGATGAGGGTGCGGCTGAATTTGCGGGAAATCCAGTAGTAGAAAGCCTCCACTGCCATAATAACGATTATTGCAACAACAATCTTAGGGAATCATTCCGCCGAAGTAGTGATAATGCTGGTTGATCCACTGGATAATGTATTGGTGTCCTTCACTGGGTTTACGCTTAGACCAGCCCAGTTCTGTTGCGAAGTAGGCGTCTATACGACCCGTGTATAGGGCGGCATGCAGGGGGTGTACGAACGCGAAGGAACAGACGAGCAGAGCGCTGAGGAGCTGTCCAAAGCGTCCGCGGAAGGCAGCCCACGCATCCGATAGCGCAGAGTGCGATGCATCCTCGATACGACGGCGACGATAGTCGTTCACCGTACACCACAGCCACCACAAACCAACAAAGGCTCCGAGGGGCACGCCCACAGGGCGGGAAAGAGCCGCTAGAAGCGCCACAGGCAGAAGCAATACATACCGTCCCCGGAGCACACACCACACGCTCAAAGCAATGAGCAGGATGGACAGTGCCTCAGCATAACCGGTAATGAACACGGGGCTGGCCATGCTGAATGCGTACACGGCAACAGCCCATAGCGCCAAGCGGTTGCGGGATTCATCCCCTACGAACGCACGAGTGTCGAAGACGCCGCGGTCACGCCAGTTCAGGCAGCCGATGAATAGGCGATACAGTACGTAAGCCAAAGCGAAGCCCGCTGCGAGGGTCAGTGCAAGTGTTGCGACGCGATACTCAATACCGAACGTATTGGCGATTCCACCGGCAATAAGGGATTGCAACGGCATGAAAGCCCAAGCATTGTAATCCACAGACCCGTCAGCGCGGAGCGGCAGGTTCTGAGGATACCATTCGGTATAAATGCGTTCGTAGAACAGAGCGTCCCACCTGTTCAGGAACCCAAGGAGGTCATTGTGCTGACCGAAGTCAATGAGCGGGTGGGTCCTGTGCTGTTCAAGAGCGATAGAGAACATACCCAGGTGGAGGATACATGCTACAGCCCAGATGATAAGGGCTGGAATCCAGGTTCGGCGAGCGGGCAGTAGCTCAGGTCGGTTGGCGTCGGCTCCAGAGGAGGGAGAGTCTCCGCTTCCACTCTTTGTGGAGGTTCGGAGTGCTTCTAGAGTCGGTACAGGACCGGAGAGGAAGCCATAAAAAAAGTCACGTAAGTTGAAGGACGGCACGACCCGTCCATGATGTTCAGCCATGGTGTTCCGTATGTATGAATGAGTGAAATAGTTGGTGTGTTTCGGCGCTACTCCCAGACTTTTTAGAGTATGTCATGGGTCACGGGCCGGGGGGTATGCACTGCATTTTAGTGAAATGTCCCCCATAGAATATCAGCCACTAACCCACCAGGCACGTATAACAAACTCTCCATCTGTAATCTACCCATAGATTTACGTCACAGGGCACCTGGTGGCTTGTTAAAAGACCACAGAAAAGCCGGTGCCTGCGAGGGAGCAGACACCGGCTTCACAACCAGAGAAAACCTTTATCGGGTCACAGGCACCTTGGAGAATTCACGCACGGTACCTTCGGGGTCGCCGGAGCGTACCAGTGCTTCACCGATGAGCACCGCATCGGCACCGGCGCCGGCGTAGGCGCGTACGTCTTCGATGCTGGCGACGCCGGACTCAGCAACCTTAATGACGGAGTTGGGCAGGTGCGCTGCGAGGGATGCGTAGTGCTCGTTGTTGACTTCGAGGGTCTTGAGGTTACGCACGTTAATGCCGACGATTTTCGCGCCGATGCGCTGGGCGACCTCGATTTCTTCGGGGGTGTGGGTTTCGACGAGGGCGTTCATGCCGAGCGATTCGGTGAGTTCGAGGAACTCGCGCAGGGTCTGCTCGTCGAGGGCCGCCACAATCAGTAGCACCAGGTCGGCGCCGTGTGCGCGTGCCTCCCAGATCTGGTATTCGTCGACAGTGAAGTCCTTGCGGAGCACGGGGATGTTCACGGCGGCGCGGACTGCGTCGAGGTCGGCGAGGGAGCCGTTGAAGCGGCGCTGTTCGGTGAGCACGGAGATCGCTGCGGCGCCACCCGCCTCATAGCGTGCGGCGAGCGCGGCGGGGTCGGGGATTTCGCCGAGCGCACCCTTGGAGGGTGAGGAACGCTTCACCTCGGAGATAATGCGTGCGGTCGTGCCGTTGCCGCCGCCGGGTACTTCACCGCGTAGGGAGGCGAGCGCGTCGCGGGCGGGTGCGGCTGCGAGGGCGCGCTTCTTCATTTCTTCGAGGGGAACCTGCTGTACACGGGCGGCGAGGTCTTCGCGGACGCCGACGATGATCTCGTCGAGAACGGTGCTCATGGTGTCTCCTTGGGTTACTTGGTGGCGTTGACGGCTGCGTCTGCGTCCAGGGGTGCCAGGCCGGAGGCGGTCAGCACGGCGCGCAGCGGGGCGGCGGACTTGTTGACGGTTTCGAGGGTTTCGGAGTCCGGGTTGGAGTCCATGACGAGGCCTGCACCTGCCTGTACGTAGGCGGTGCCTTCCTTGAGGACGGCGGTGCGGATGGCGATTGCCATGTCCATGTTGCCGGCGAAGTCGAAGTAGCCGCATACGCCGCCGTAGACGCCGCGGCGGGTGGGTTCGTATTCGTCGATGAGCTGCATGGCGCGCGGCTTGGGGGCACCGGAGAGGGTGCCTGCCGGGAAGGCGACGCGCAGCACGTCGTAGGCGCTGAACTGGGGGTCAAGTTCGGCGCTGACGGCGGAGGAAATGTGCATGATGTGGCTGAAACGCTCAATAATCATGAACTGGTCAACGGACACGGTGCCGGGCTTGGCGATGCGTGAGAGGTCGTTGCGTGCCAGGTCGACGAGCATGAGGTGTTCGGAGCGTTCCTTTTCGTCGGCGAGCAGTTCCTCGGCAAGTGCGAGGTCCTCTTCGCGGGTTGCGCCGCGCGGGCGGGAACCGGCGATGGGGTGGGTGCTGGCGATGCCGCCCTTGAGGGTGACGAGCGCCTCCGGGGAGGAGCCGACAATGTGGAAGGGGGTGCCGTTGCTGTCTTCGAAGTTGAAGAGGTACATGTACGGCGAGGGGTTAGACTGGCGCAGTACACGGTACACGTCGAGTGCCTTGGCGTTGGTTTCGGCTTCGAATCGGCGTGAGAGCACGATCTGGAAGACGTCGCCGTCGATGATGTTCTTCTTGGAGCGGTCGATGGCGTCCTTGAAGCCCTGTTCGCTCCAGGTGAGGGTGACATCTTCGCGGACCTTACGGTCAATGTCTGCCACGCCGGAGAGAGTGGAGGTGGTTGCGGCGGCGCCGCGCTGCAGGCGGCGGAGCATGCTGTGCAGGCGTGCAACGGCGTCTCGTAGGCGCCGTCGACGTTTTCGCTGGTGCCGTTGAAGTTGATGGCGTTGGCGACGAGCAGGACGGTGCCGTCCTTGTTGTCGTGAATTGCCATGTCGGAGACCATGTTGAGCGCGAATTCGGGCAGGTTCACGTCGTCGGCGGGCGGGAAGGGCAGGTGCTCCCAGTGGCGCACGACGTCCCAGCCGAGGTAACCAACCAGGCCGGAGGTGAGCGGCGGCAGGGTCGGGTCGGGTTCGGTGTAGAGCATCTGCAGGGTCTTGGCGATGGCTTCTACGGGGTCGCCGTCGACGGGTGCGCCGGCGGGGGTGCGGCCCTGCCAGTGGACTGCGCCGTCAACGGTGGTGAGGGTGGAGCGGGAGGATGCGCCGATGAAGGAGTAGCGGTCCCAGGCTGCGGATTCGCCTTCTGCGGAGATTTTGGCGGATTCGAGCAGGAAGGTGCCGTGGGCTGCTTCGACGGGTTCGCCCTGGTCGTTTTGAAGTACGAGGGATCGATAGATGCCGATGGGGGTGAGTGAGTCGGCGAGGATTTTGATGTGTACGGGAATGACGCGGGTGCCGGCTGCGCGGGCGCGGAATTCTTCGAGGCTGGGGGTGATGGTGCCCAAATCCTGCATTGCTGTACTCCTTGGTGTTGGGTTGGGAGCGCGTCGGTGCGCTGTGTCCCTTAGCTGCCGCGCGGGGGTTTACCGGTACATGGGGTTTTACCGGTGCATATGTGCCGGCGTGTATCTCTCTGGCGCATACCTGCCAGATCCATAGACGCCCGATAATGCCTGATAAATCCCGGTAAGCCCGGTGCGCGGGTTGTTTCAGTTTAACCGGTGCTGCGGCCCAGTTCCACGGTAAAGATTCAATAGTTCTCTTCGTGAAACTGAGCCGCGTACCGTTCAGCCGTGTTAGTTGCTGAACTGCTTGAGGGTTGCTGCGGTCTGCAGTGCCGCTGCGGTCGCCTCGTAGCCCTTATCTTCGTTGGAGCCTTCCAGGCCTGCACGGTCGAGTGCCTGCTGCTCGTTGTCGCAGGTGAGCACGCCGAAGCCGATGGGGCGGCCGGTCAGCACGGACACGTCGGTCAGGCCGTTGGTTGCGCCCTGGCAGACGTAGTCGAAGTGGGGGGTGCCGCCGCGGATGACCACGCCGAGCGCGACGATTGCGTCGAACTTCTCAGCGAGGCGGGTCGCTGCGACGGGCAGCTCGAAGGTGCCGGGAACGCGCACGAGGGTCGGCTCGATGCCTGCTGCGTAGGCGGCGCGCTTAGCGCCGTTAATGAGGCCGTCCATGACCTCGGTGTGCCAGCTTGCCGCTACGATTGCGAGCTTGAAGCCCTTGTAGTCTTCGGGGTTGAGGGTGGTGTCTGCTGCGCCTACGCCGCTCATTGTGTTCTCCTTGTGGGTTTTGGGTTTTTGAAAAATTAGGGGTTTGCAGGGGTGCCGCTACGCGCTTTTGAGCACGTGGCGCATGCGCTCACGCTTGGTCTGCAGGTAGTGTGCGTTCTCGACTCGGGCGGGAATTTCGTCCGGGATGAGTTCGGTGACCTGCAGGCCGAGGCTTTCGAGCGCCTCCTGCTTGGCGGGGTTGTTGGTCACGAGCCTCAGCTCGTTCACACCGAGTTCCTGCAGGATCAGTGCCGCCTGCGAGTAGTCGCGCATGTCGCCGTCCAGGCCGAGCGCCAGGTTCGCGTCGAGGGTGTCGAGCCCGGCATCCTGCAGCGCGTAGGCGCGGAGCTTGTTGACCAGGCCGATACCGCGTCCTTCGTGGTTACGAACGTAGATGAGGTACCCGCCGGTGCGGCCAATGATGCGCAGGCCGTTCTCCAGCTGGGGTCCGCAATCGCATCGGAAGGAACCGAAGATATCGCCGGTGGCGCATTCGGAGTGGATGCGTACCGCGGGCGCTCCCCCCGTCCTCGGCGGGTACGGGGGTGCCGTCACGGTCGAGGGCGCGGGCGCTGATGTGCTCGGCGCCGTCCGCAAATCGCCAGGCGCGCAGACCGAACAGGCCCTGCGGGGTGGGTACGGCGACCTCTTCGGTGCTTTCGACCAGCAGCGGGCTGGGGTTGGGCACCATGTCGAGGGGGCTGACTCGGTAGCCTTCAGCGAGCTGGGAGGCGATGCGCAGGGATTCGGCGCTGAGCTCTTCAGCCTGCGCCTCAACCGGCTCGACCAGGGTGCCTGGCGTTGCCTGGGTGTTAGGGGTTTCGCTCATGCGTTCTCCTACGCCTTAGCTACGTACTTGATGAGGTCTTCGATAGAGATCATGGGCAGGTTGTGCTCGGTGGCGAAGGCGCGCAGTGCGTCGAAACGCATCATGGAGCCGTCGTCGTGCACGACCTCGGCGATAACGCCCACGCCGGACAGGCCCGCCGCGAGGGAGAGTTCCACTGCGGCTTCGGTGTGGCCGGGGCGTTCCGCCACGCCGCCGTCAACGGCGCGCAGCGGGAAGATGTGGCCGGGGCGGGTAATGTCCGCCGGGGTCGAGGCTGCATCCGCGAGGATCTGCACGGTGCGGGCGCGGTCCGCCGCGGAGATACCGGTGCTCACGCCGGATGCCGCATCGCAGGAGACGGTGTATGCGGTGCCCTTGGGGTCTTCGTTGTTGGTGACCATGGGCGGCAGGTTCATCTCGTCGGCACGCTTGTTGCTCAGGGGTGCGCAGACCACGCCGGAGGTGTAGCGAATCATGAAGCCCATCAGCTCGGGGGTTGCGTGCTCGGCGGCGAAGATGATGTCACCTTCGTTTTCGCGGTCTTCGTCGTCAACGACGACTACGGCGCGACCTGCTGCGATAGCGTCCACTGCGGTCTGCACGCTGTCGAGGACGCTTGCGGCGTCGGCGCGACGCGGCGCAACCTGCTCACCGGAGTGCGCAGAGTCAGCCTGGGGCACGCCTGCGAACGCGGTCAGACGCTGCACATACTTAGCGAGCGCATCGGTCTCAAGGTTCACGCTGTCGCCAACCTTGAGGGCGCCGAGGTTGGTTGCCTTCAGGGTTTCGGGGATCAGGCCGACCTCGAACCATGCGGGGGTTTCGCCGGGCTCAGAAACGGCAGTGACGGTGAGGGACACGCCAGAAACAGCGATGGAGCCCTTCTCAGCGAGCAGGGGTGCCAGTTCGGTGGGCAGGTTGAAACGCAGGGTGCTCCACGCCTCGTGGGCGGTGACGGATGCGAGGGTACCTACCGCATCCACGTGGCCCTGCACGACGTGACCGTCGAGGCGGTCACCGGCGGGCAGGCAGCGTTCCAGGTTGACGGTGTCGCCGGGGTTCAGGTTGCCGAGGTTGGTGCGGCGCAGAGTCTCACCCATCGCGTAGGCGCGGAACTGGCCGGGCTGCAGCTGGTCGAGGTCGATAGCGGTGAGGCATACACCGTTGACGGCGAGGGAGCCACCGTGTTCGAGGTCGGCGACGATGTCACCGGCGTTGAGGGTCAGGTAGGCTGCGTCGCTACCTTCGATGGGGGTGATGGATTCTACGGTGCCGAGGGCGCCAATGATTCCGGTAAACATGTGTGCTTTTCCTTTTCTCGCCGTGTCCGCCGGGGCGTCGTCGTTGAGGGGCGACGGGCGGCGATGGTTTGTTCGTCGGTATAACTATACGTATTTTTCGAATATTCCCCGTGACGGGGAGCTTTTGTGCCAGCATACGAACCAGCCGGCATGAATTAGCCGGCACAAACTAGCCGGGCTCCGGCGGGGGTCCTTGAGGTGCTACTCCCCCGCCCGCGCTCAGCCGAAGGGAGACTAGCCCAAGCGGAGGCTAGTCCAGCCGCGACTAGTCCAGCCGCGGCTAATCTAATCTCGGTTCGGGCGCGTGGCAGGCGTCCAGCTTCGGCAGGGTACGCCGCTCACCCGGTTCCTGCGCCGTTCCGCGAGGTGCCGGCACCAGATGCATTGCGGTGTCATTGCCGAGCACGCGCACCGCCGGGAACATGCCCAGGTCGTCCAGTTGCAGGCGCGGTGCCTGCGCGAGGGTGTCCACGAGCAGACGGTACACGGCGCTCTTGCCCTGCCCCATGATCATGGGGGCGCGGTACCAGACCATCTCGTCGATGAGGTCTTCACCGGCGAAGAGACCGACCATGCCGGGGCCGCCCTCAATCATGAGGTGCCGCACCCCGCGGGCGTACAGCTCGTCGAGCAGTTCACGCGGGTCGTGGGTGAAGACCTGCAGGAAGTTCTGCGGGTCCGCCTCCACACCTTCGGGCGGGTTGAGGCCGCGCACGCGGTAGTTCTCGGTAATCTCGGTTTTGCCCATGACCACGCGCAGCGGCTGCTTCTCGAAGCGTTCCCCATTGGCGTCGCGCGCGTCCAGGGTCGGGTCGTCCATGAGGGTGGTTCGGGTGCCGATCATGACGGCGTCGGCGCGGTGACGAATCAGATGCCCGTCAATGCGCGCGGCGGGGCCGGTAATCCACTTGCTCGTGCCGTCAGCTGCCGCAATGAACCCGTCCAGGGTGGACGCGCTCTTTGCGGTAATGAAGGGGCGGCGTTCGGCGGCGGCAATGAACCAGCGCTCGTTCAGCAGGTAGGATGCGTTCGCGAACTCCTCCATGGCGTGCACGGTGACGCCCTGCGAGCGCAGGTAGGCGGCGCCTCCGGCTGCGTTTTCGGTATCGTCGCTGTAGGCGTAGTAGAGTTCGCTGATGCCCGCCTCGGCGACGGCGTGGGAGCAGGGGCCGGTGCGTCCGGTGTGGTTGCAGGGCTCAAGGCTCACGTACATGCGGGCGCCGGTAAGGTCGGTTCCCGCGGCTCGGGCGGCGGCGAGTGCGTCGGCTTCGGCGTGCGGGGTGCCTGCGCCTCGGTGGTAACCCACGTGCAGCAGGTGCCCGTGCGCGTCAGTAATGACGGCGCCGACGAGGGGGTTCGCACCGCGGATACCCTGGCGTGCCGCCTGCAGTGCCAGGGTCATGGCCTCTGCGTGGCTAAGCGTCTGCTCGGGGCCGGGTAGCTGGAGGGTGCGTGCGGCGGGCAACCCGGCGAGGTGACCGTACTCCGCGGCGGAGTAGTCCGCATCATTGCGCGGCGAAGATACGCTCGGGGCGACGGTTACGGGCAGGTGCGCGCTCGCCAGCACCTGCAGTGAGGGGTTCTGCGGCATTTATGCACGGCCCTTCTGCACGTCGGTTACCTCAACGGTCACGTCGGGGAACTGGGTCTGCACCCGAGTCTTCTGCGCCTCCAGGTTGCGGGTGCGCCACCAGACGAAGAAGCCGACCAGGGTGAAGCATCCGTAGAACACGTACATGAAGGAGGTTGCGTAGTAGCCTGCACTCCACAGCAGCGGCACGCCGACCAGGTCGACGGCAACCCAGATGAGCCAGAATTCAACCCAGCCGCGCGCCATACCGTAGGTGGCGAGCAGCGAGCCGGTAAAGATCCAGGCGTCGGACCAGACCGGTTCGTAGGAGCCGAGGGCGCGGAAGATGGGGGTGAGCAGCAGGTACCTGCAACCATGGCGACAACCAGGCCTGCGCGTTCGGTGTTGGTTGCCCACTTGGGGATCACCGCGGCACCTTCGGAGGCGTCACCACCGGCGGCGCGGGTGGCGCGCCAGCGGTGCCAGCCCCAGATGGACACGGCAATGAACATGATTTGGCGGCCTGCCTGGCCGAGCATGGTGACGGGGTGCGGGCTGCCGACGAGGGCGCCCAGGAAGACGGTGAGGAGTAGCAGGTTGCCGAGAATGCCGACGGGCCACGCCCATACTTTGCGTCGCATGCCGCCGAGCGCCGATGCCAGGCCGAATGCGTTTCCGAGAACTTCGCGCACGAGGAGGGACTGATCCCCCACGTGAATTTGTGCGTCGAAGAGCCACCGCAAGATGTCCATTGTTTCTTTCCTCTCTGAGTTGGACCGTGTGTCGGATGCGCTGGGTGCGCATCTGCGGCGACTCCGGGGAGAGGAACAGAAAAGGGCGGCTACCGCGGGCATCTTATGGAGTGCCCGGTATCCGTGGTGAGGCGGGAGCAGCGATTCAGCCAACCGTGGCTGAGATCAGCCGGTTGCGGTCGAGGGGAATAACGTACCGGCACCTACGAAAGGTGCCTCTCCCCTGTCTTACAGAAAGCTGTCTCATAGAAAGCCGCTGTGCCCTCGAGTAACAGTTTTCGCGAGCAACAGTTTTCTCAAGTAACTGCGTCGGTGCACCCTGCACGTTATCCCGGTTGTCGGGAGGTGCGGCGGAGTGCGCTCCTGCCTTTTTCTGCTCGTGCTACCTTCCATCCAGACTGTACTGTCGGCACCGGATTTTCACCGGTTCGGCCTCTCTTGCGGGCGGGCTTCTCTAGCGGAGTCTTGCATCCTGTGCGGATGCGAAGATTCGTACGATTTTTGCCTGCTTGCGAGAGCGGTTCGCGGGCTGTGACCGCCGGTTCGGAATTTCACCGACCCCGGAGCACGATGTTGATACTGATTATGCCACAGCGCACGCCGGGGGTTTAATTTGTTTTCTCTGGGATAACTTCCGTGACAAGATGACGTTTTATGACTGTACTCTCAGTGCGTTTTCAAGCCCCTCTCAACAAGCCCTTGCGGCAGCCACTTGCGGGACCGTTTTGGACCCGATTCTTCAATTTTCGGGAATGATTTATCACGGTTTCATAACGGTGGAGAGCGCCAAACAGACCAAAGAGTTATGAGGGCCTCCAGGGGGGTTACTCAGAGCATATTGAACACTCGTCAATACCTTTATGACAAGGAATTATAACAATAAGGTTAAATTATTGGTTTAAGGTTTACTCCAGGGGTGATTTAAGGTTATTCTTATCTACAGGAGCTCCCATCACCGATAAACCGGTTCCGTTGAGAGCAACATAATTCGGACCATCCGAGCACTCACATCAAACCCTTAAGCTTCTGCCATTTGAAGCTGGAAAACTGGCCCGCGGACTGCATTCCTAAGGATGGTTTTCACGCAACATCTGCGCGTACTGGATTGCGCAGTATTGCGGCACACGATGTTGAGGTGCTTCACCATCGGGAGGCAACCACACCGAATTGTTTTCTCAACGGAACCGGCGTGGGAGCTCTTCCGAATAAACTTCCGGAAGATTGCATGGCGTGCGCCTTTGTATACCTGTACGAGGGGGCGTTGTGCGTGTCAAACGGTCATAAGCTCCCGTTCTTCTGTCGTCGCCTACCGTGGTGCGCGATGGGGGTTACGGGAACCTTGCGGGATGGTTGATCCCGCGCGCTCTGCATTGTCTTGTGGAGTGTGGTGTGTTTGGGTGGCGTATTCGCAGTGCCGGAGCGGATACGCCACCCGTTTTTAACCTGTGATACCCTACCCACCCCAAACTCAGGCGAGCTGCGCACGAAACTCAGCCCCAGACCAGCCTCATATACCCCAGACTGAGGCAAGCTAGCCTGAGAAGGAAACCCCGTACCAAGCCACCTATATTTCCCTACCTCAAGGGGATAGGCGACCTAGAGGGCGTACCGGACACGCGAAGCGGGGGCTCCGTCCTCAAGGCGCCCCAGCGCCGCAGAGGGGGCACTCCCCCGCGAGCGGCGTCCGGTACGCACTCTCCCCAAACAACTACCCCATGGAACCCAAACCCCGCGAGCGGCGTCCGGTATGCACACTCTACAAACAACTACCCCACGGAATCCGCACTCCCCCGCAAGCGTTGTCCGGTACAACCTCCCCCAACGCATCCAAAACATAACGCTCCCCCAGCTACACACGGTAGTTGAGGGAGCGTTATATCTATATAAGGCTAGAAGCCCTGAGGGATTAGCCCTCTACGGAGCGGAATGCTACAACCGCGTTGTGGCCGCCGAAACCGAAGGAGTTCGACAGTGCCACAATCTCACCGGCGGGCAGCTCACGTGCCTCGGTCACCACATCCAGGTCAATCTGGGGGTCCTTGTTGTCCAGGTTGATGGTGCAGGGTGCGGTGCGGTGGTGCAGAGCCAGTACGGTAAGTACGGCTTCGAGTGCGCCCGCGCCGCCGAGCAGGTGGCCGGTCATGGACTTGGTTGCGGAGACGGCAATGTTCTTGGTGTGCTCGCCGAAGGTTTCGTGCATTGCGGTTGCTTCGGGCAGTCACCGGCGGGGGTGCTGGTGGCGTGCGCGTTGATGTGCACGACGGTCTTCGGGTCGATGTTGCCGTCTTCGAGGGCTTCGCGCAGTGCGCGGGTTGCGCCGAGTGCTGCGGGGTCCGGTGCGGTGATGTGGTAGGAGTCGGCGGATACGCCGGTGCCTGCCAGTTCCGCGTAGACGCGTGCGCCGCGTGCCTTGGCGTGCTCTTCGGATTCGAGGATGAGTGCTGCTGCGCCTTCACCCATGACGAAGCCGTCGCGGTCGACGTCGTAGGGGCGGGATGCCTTTTCGGGTTCGTCGCTGCGGGAGGAGAGTGCCTGCATCTTGGCGAATGCTGCCATGGGAAGCGGGTGGATTGCTGCTTCGGCACCGCCGACGATAACGACGTCTGCCTTGCCGCTGCGGATCATTTCAGCACCGAGCTGCATGGCTTCGGTGGAGGATGCGCATGCGGAGACGACGGTCTGTGCTGCGGCGCGTGCCTTGAGGTTCATGGAGACGGCTGCTGCGTTGCCGTTGGGCATGAGCATCGGGACGGTCATGGGCAGGACGCGGCGGGGGCCCTTTTCGCGGAGGGTGTCCCATGCGTCGAGGAGGGTCCACACGCCGCCGATGCCGGTGCCGAAGGCTACGCCAGTGCGTTCGGGGTCGACTTCTTCTGCGGATTCGGCGTCGGGGCCGGAGAATCCTGCGTCTTCCCATGCTTCGCGTGCAGCGATGAGGGCGAGCTGGCCCGAGGGATCCAGGCGCTTTGCTTCTACCTTGGTGAGGCGGCCGGATTCGAGGGCGGGCACAGCGAGCTGGCCTGCAATGTATACGGGCAGGTCGTATTCCTTGACCCAGGGGTGGTCGAGGGTGGATACACCAGATACGCCCTTGGTTGCGTTTTCCCAGGTGGTGGGGACGTCGCCGCCAATGGGGGTGGTCGCGCCGAGGCCGGTCACCAGCACTTTTCGAGACATTGTGGCACTTTCTCTTCGGTGGTCGATTTGGTGGTTTATCCGGTGGTGTGTGGATAAAAAAACCTGTTGGACCCGGGGTTTACAGTGGGCGTTTTCACGCCGTGGAGAGTGCAGTCATCGCACCCTGTGTGTTCCCGGGGGTATGTTGGATTGAAAGCTGAGTGAATAGCGATGCGGCGCGGGCCGGTGAGAGCCCGCGCCGCCTCGTTATTGGTTATAGCTTAGGCAGCGTTCGCGATGAACTCGACTGCGTCGCCAACGGTCTTGAGGTTCTGGACCTCTTCGTCCGGGATGGTCACCTCGAACTTCTCCTCAGCGTTCACGACGATGGTCATCATCGAGATGGAGTCGATGTCCAGGTCCTCGGTGAAGGACTTGTCCAGCTGAACGTCCTCAACCTCAACGCCGGTCTCTTCGTTAACGATCTCTGCCAGACCTGCGAGGATCTCTTCCTTGTTAGCCATTCAGGGGCTCCTTTGTTTTTTCGATGGTCATCGCACCCGCCGGGTGGGGGTACGCGTGCATTACCGAGTTTATCGTGTCTGCGTGGTGTACGCATGCGTCAACTCGGAGTTTGTGGGGATGCTTTCCCGCTTTCTTTTCTTTCTCGCGCACCGGCGCTGTGCCGGTCGTGAGGGGCGGTGAGCATCGGGCTCTGGTGGTTTTCCTTAGGGAAGGACGACTACCTGAGCTGCGAATGCCAGGCCGGCACCGAAACCAATCTGCAGGGCGAGCTTGCCGGAGAGTTCCGGGTTCTCCTTGAGCAGGCGGTGCGCGGCGAGGGGGACCGATGCGGCGGAGGTGTTACCGGCATCGACGATGTCGCGTGCCACTGCCACCGTGTCGGGAAGCTTGAGGGTCTTGACCATCTGGTCAATGATGCGGGCGTTTGCCTGGTGCGGAATGAGCGCGCCGAGCTCGTCGGGGGTAATGCCGGCGGTTTCGAGTGCCTGCTTGGCGACCTTCGCCATTTCCCACACTGCCCATCGGAAGACGGAGGGGCCGTCCTGACGCAGGGTGGGCCAAATCTTTTCGCCTTCCTGCACGGGGTTTGCGGCGAAGTCGCGGTTGCGGATGTCCAGCAGGGAGTGGGTCATGCCGACGGTGCCCCAGCGGGAACCGTCCGAACCCCATACGGTCGGGGCAATGCCGGGTTCGTCGGAGACGCCTACGACTGCTGCGCCTGCGCCGTCGCCGAGCAGGAAGGAGATGGTGCGTTCGGTGTTGTCGATGAAGTCGGAGAGCTTCTCAACGCCGATGACCAGCACGTGCTTTGCGGTGCCTGCGCGGACGAGGGCGTCTGCCTGGGCGATGCCGTAGCAGAAGCCTGCACACGCTGCGGAGATGTCGTATGCGGGGCACTTGGAGCCGATTGCGTCGGCGACCAGGGTTGCCAGGGAGGGGGTTGCGTAGGGGTGCGAAATGGTCGAAATGATGACCGCCTCAATGTCCTCACCGGCTACACCGGATGCTTCGAGAGCATCCTTGGCGGCACCGATGGCAAGGTCTGCTACCGACTGGTTTTCGCTGGCGCGGTGGCGGGTTGCGATACCGGTGCGCTGCTTGATCCACTCGTCGGAGGAGTCGATTGCCTCAACGATGTCGTCGTTGGGGACGATGACCTCGCCGCGGGCTGCGCCGTAACCGAGGATGCGGGAGTAGCGGTTGATTTCGTACTGCTTGAGGGTAGTCACGTATTCAATCCTTAGTGCTGATGCTCGCAAGACACTGTGTGCCTCGCAGGTCTAAAGTGCATGTCTAATGTGAAGGGTTCCCAGTGCTGGGAGGGCGGGGGGCTCTCCCCGGGTGTTTAGCCCTTCAGCGAGGCGAGGTCCTCGGGAGTGTTGATGGAGGTGCCGGGCACGCCGCGCATCGCGCGCTTTGCCAGGCCGACCAGAGTGCCTGCGGGGGCGACCTCGATAATGCCGGCGACCTCACGCTCGAGCAGGGTTGCCATGCACAGATCCCAGCGGACGGGGCTGGTGACCTGGAGACGAGGGTCTTGACGAACTCTTCACCGGATGCCACGGCGGAACCGTCGCGGTTGGTCAGCAGTGCGGAGGTCGGGTCGGAGACCTGCAGGGACGCGGCGAACTCTTCCAGTGCGGGCACGGCGGGTGCCATTGCCTCGGTGTGGAATGCGCCAGCAACCTTCAGGGGGATGACGCGAGCGCGTGCGGGCGGGTTCGCGGCGAATGCCTCAATGGCGGGGATGGGGCCTGCGGCTACGATCTGGCCGCCGCCGTTGGAGTTTGCTGCGACGAGGCCTGCTGCGTCGATGGCTTCGCGGACGTTTTCTTCAACGCCGCCGAGTACTGCAGCCATGCCGGTCGGGGAGGCGGCTGCCGCCTCCGCCATGCCGTTGGCGCGCACGCGTACGAAACGCATTGCGTCTTCGTCGCTGAGCACACCGGCGAGAAGCTGCTGCGGTGATTTCGCCGACGGAGTGGCCCGCGAAGATGAGTTCTTCACCGTCGAGTTCGCGCAGTGCGAGGCGGCCGGTGACGATGCCTGCAGCCACGATGAGGGGCTGGGCGATTGCGGTGTCCTTGATGGTTTCTTCTTCGGCTTCGGTGCCGTAGTGAATCAGGTCGATGCCCGCCGCTTCGGAGAGTCGTTCCAGGTGCTCACGCACACCTTCAATCTCGAGCCAGGGGCTCAGGAAGCCCTTCTTCTGGGAGCCCTGTCCGGGGCAAACGAGTGCGCGCATGCGGTGCGACCTTTCTGGTTTTTAGTACTCGTACGCGGTGCCGTTATAGAGACGGAGACCACGGTTAGTCTGTTACCTATGCTACCTTGTTCAGCCGCTTTGTATAAACACCGCAGTGCAGGAATTTGGGGTGCACTGGGATATTTAGGCGGACATTGAACAGTGTATAGCTTAGATTGAACTCGTCCATTCGTACAACCCGAACGGGCAAGGTTCAAATAGAGAGACAGCTAACTTTCGGGTTGCCGTCCCTATGCTCGCGGATGCGCCCGCGCGTACGTCTCCGCCAGACGCTTCATCGACACGTGCGTGTAAATCTGCGTGGTCGCCAACGACGAATGCCCAAGAAGCTCCTGTACCGAACGAATATCGGCGCCACCATCCACCAGGTGAGTCGCCGCCGAATGACGCAAAACGTGCGCACCCGACGCCTGAGTATTCTCCACCGTGCGCAGCAGGCGGGTCAGGTCCTCACGAATCTGACGGGCATTCGCACGCCCGCCCCGAGGGCCAATAAACAGCGCCGTCACGCCCTGGGACCCCTCCGGAATCCATTGCGGACGACCATAGGACACCCAACGATTCAACGCCTTAAGCGCCGGGGTACCCAACGGCACCACGCGTTCCTTATTGCCCTTACCCAGCACGCGCACCGTCTTATTCGCCCGGTCCACGCTCTGCAAATCCAGGCCGGTCAGCTCAGAAATACGCATGCCCGAAGCGTACAGAACCTCAACCACAGCTTCCAGGCGCAGCAGACGCGCATCACGAGGATCCTGCGCCCGACGCTCCTGCAGGGTAGTCAGCAGCTGGTTCATCTGCTCACGGCTCAGCACCGGCGGCAGGTGATTCTCCCGCTTGGGAGCGCGCATACCGCGGGTCGGGTTAGCGTGCACCAGTTCCTCTTCCTGAGCCCAGGTGAAGAACGTGCGCAGGGTCGAACCGCGGCGCGCCACCGTAGAACGAGCCGCCTGCCGCAGATGCAACGAACCCAACCACTCACGAATCAGGGACGCATCAATGCTGTCCAGATGCCGCACGCCGCGGCGCGCCATGTAGCCGAAGAAGCCCTCCAAATCGGAGATATACGAGCGGATCGTCTCTTCGGAACGGTGCTTCTCATAGCGCAAAAACGCTCAAAACGGTCCAGGACGGGGCGGAACACCTCACCGGAAACACCCAGTGCAGAATCAGGTAGAGCAGAGCTCTCTACTTGCTCCGGCGCAAGCGTGCGGGTGTAGGTCACCGGCAGGGTCGTGGAGGGAGTCTCGTCCCGGTATTCTTCCCGGCTTTCAGCTGGGTTTTCGTGCTGGCGGGTGGGGGTCATGCGTCCCTCCTTTCGTGTGTTCTCGATGCGCCTATCGATGATGCGGCGTCAGGGGTAGGCTCCATACCAGTGCGCGCAAGCCTACCCCCAATTGTAGAGAGGTTCCACGCTTTCTACGTGCTGCCTTGTTATGACCGGCCGCCCCGTCATGACCGACCGCAGTAACCCGCTACTGCCGGGATGTTCACTACGGGCGTTCAGCCGGGGTGCTCAGCGGGGGTCAGCACGGGCGTTCAGCGGGGGCTCTTCTACGCAGCGACAGCCGGGCGGACCTTTCTCCAGCTTGTTCCGCTACTCTCCGCCAGACCACAACGACCCAGGTGGAACAGGTCAGCCATCACGTCGCGAGCGCTCAACCCGAGAGCTGCGGCAATCTCGTCCACGCCGCGGTAGGAGCGCGGGCTCAAATCGTCCCAGACCCTGCCCTGTCGTTCGGTCAGCTCATCCAGCGCGCTGGAGGAGGCAGCCTGATCCCATTCGCTCTCGTGCTCAGTGCCCAGCTCAAACCCTGCGGCGGCATCGTACTCGAGGATGTCGGCAGCCTCGGTGAGTGTTTGCGCTAGTCCATCGCGTAGCAGACGGTTCGTGCCCACCGAGTTCGGCGAATTAATCTGCCCTGGAACCGCCCAGAGGGTACGCCCAATCTCCATCGCGTGACGAGCCGTATTCAGGGCACCGGAACGCCAGCGCGCCTCCACCACAATGGTGTGCCGCGCCAACGCCGCAATCAGGCGGTTACGCTCCAGAAAACGCCAACGCGTCGGGGTGTTGCCCACGCTCACCTCGCTCATGATGAGCCCGCGGTCAACAATCATGTTCAACGCATCCGAGTTCTGCGCCGGGTACAGCCGATCCAGCCCACCCGCCATGAAGGCGATGGTCGGCAGGTCGCTACCCTGCTGGGTCAGCGCCGCCCGATGCGCCGCAATATCAATGCCCATCGCACCACCAGAAATCACCGTGTACCCGCGGCGTGACAGCTCAGCGGCGAGGTGGGTCGTCGCCTCCGTACCGTAGATACTCGGGTCACGCGAACCGACCAACGCCACGCTCGGGGCAGACGCCACATCCAGCAAGTGCCGCGAATCGCCTCGGCACCACAGCCCGTACGGTCGGGCGGGCCCCAAATCGTTCAGCTGCCGCGGCCACAGCGGATCGGCGGGAGTGACCAGCCACGCCCCGCAGGTTGCCGCCATGTGCGCCTCCGTGTTCAGGGTGCGTTCCATGCGGCGGTTCCAGCGCAGACGGCGGGTCGCGAGCGCCTTGCAAAACTTATCGCGGCGCATCTGATGCTCACCCGGCGTGTAGTAGCCATTCGCGCTACACAACAGGGCGGACTCTCCCTCGGCGGGTGCGCCCACCGAGTGCAGAAAATCGCTGAGCTGCGTATCAGGTTCGCCGTGCTCCCAGGTGTGCTCATCGGGGATGTGCCCGGTCAGCAGGTAGTGCAGGGTCAGCGGCGCACCCAGGGTTGCGAGGGATTCGACCACGAGCTCATCGGCGGGTTCGGCGTAGCGCATCAGCTGGGCGGTGCAGCAGCGGATGTACTCGCGGCACGCCGCCTCAAGCTCCTGCGCGCTGAGGGCGGGGTTGAACAGGGGCGCAGGATTGAGAAGGGGTACTGAATTGAGCAGGGGCGCGAGGTCAGAACTGCTGGAGGCTGTGCCCACCGAAGCCTCGGGGTGCACACCCTGTGGCACCTCGCTCTGTAGCCACTCCCCCGGTTGTTGCTCTCCTGGCTGTTTCTCCTGGCTCAGGTCCTGCAGGTTCATCTCTTCCAAGTACACAGGGTCATCTAAGTACACCGGGTTCAGGCAGGAGGCGAGGAAACCCGGCAACCGCGCCGCGTTATACGGGCTCGGCGAGGGTTCCTGCCCCAGCGACAGAATATGCGCCACCCTCTCACGCACCAGGGCGTGCGCATCCAGGGTGCGGCCTGGCAGGCGGATCTGCAGTTCCTCCTGAACAAAATCCTCCGCCACGCACTCTTCAGGCACATGCTCTCCCGGTGCTGTTTCTCTCAGCCCATTGTCTTTCAATTCGGCCTCATCAGCTCGTTTTCTGAGCTTCTTCTCACTCATGATGTTCTTCTCCTCTCGTGAGTGATTCCTTCCAAAACCGGCACGCTATGTCAGCGGTCCCTATTTCAATTGCCCCTGCTGCCGCAGAAAAAGCGCCACATCCAGGTGCTCCCGGCTCGGGTAGGGGGCCCCCTCCAAATCGGCGAGAGTCCAGGCGATACGCAGCACCCGGTCGTAGCCGCGAGCCGTCAGCGTTCCGCGGTCCACGGCGGCGTTCAGTTCGCCGGTGAGCTTCGCATCCAGACGCAACGGACCGCGCAGAATCTTGCCGTTCATCTCCGCATTCGTCTTCAACCCGTACGGCTCCAGGCGCTCCCGCTGAGCCTGTCGCGCCGCCATGACGCGCTCACGAATCTGCGCCGAACTCTCGTTCACCTGACCGCCCGCAAGCTCCGTGGACGACACCTTCGGAACCGTCACATTCACGTCAATGCGGTCCACCAGCGGGCCGGACAGCCGCCCAAAATAGGCGCGACGCTCACGCGGAGCACACGTGCACTCCGTACCGGTGCCCACGTTCATGCCGCAGGGGCACGGGTTCGCAGCCAGGATCAGCTGAAACCGCGCCGGATAGGTCGCCGACGCGCTCGAACGGTCCAGGGTCACGGTCCCCGATTCCAGGGGCTGACGGAGCGAATCGAGCACCGTGCGCTTGAACTCCGGCGCCTCGTCCAGAAAGAGCACGCCGCGGTGCGCTTTAGACACACAACCCGGTCGGGGAATGCCGCTGCCGCCGCCCAGAATCGCCGGCGCGGAGGCGCTATGATGCGGCGCCTCAAACGGCGGCTGACGCACCAACTCGCTCAGATGCTCCCCCGCCGAGCAGAGGGAACGAATCGCGGTCACCTCCATCGCGGCATCGTTGTCGAGGATCGGCAGGATGCTCGGCAGGCGCTCCGCCAGCATGGTTTTACCCGAACCGGGCGGGCCTGTCAGCAGCATGTGGTGACCACCCGCAGCGGCAATTTCCAGGGCGAAACGACCCTGCGACTGACCGGCGACATCGCTCATATCCGAGGGAATTTCAGCCGGTTTCGCCACCGGTGCGCTCGCCTCCGTCTGCGGGGCGGGCGGATAGATAAGCTTCTGGCTCTCAGCGCCGAGAGCGGCAAAAACCTCCGCCAGGCAGCGGAAACCGCTCACCTGCGCGCCGGGGATGAGCGCCGCCTCCTCAGCATTTTCGGCGGGCACAATCACGCGGTGGTGTCCGGCATCCACGGCGGCTTTGACCGCAGGCAGGATGCCCGGCACGGGGCGTAGCGTTCCGTCCAGTCCCAGCTCGCCCAGGAAGACGCTATCGCCGCTGGGGTGCAGTTTCTTCTCCGCCTGCAACGCTGCAACCACAATGGCTAGGTCAAACGCCGAGCCGCGCTTGGGTAGGGTCGCCGGGGTCAGGTTCACGGTGAGCCGGTGCTGAGTGAGGGTGATGCCGGTGTTCTTCGCCGCGGAGCGCACACGCTCTTTAGACTCGTTGAGGGCGGTATCAGGCAGGCCCAGCAGCACGAAGCCGGGCAGGCCCTGCGAGATGTCAGCCTCGACGTCAACAATGTGCCCGCGCAGGCCAACCAGCGCTACGGAATAGGTGCGTGCGAATCCCATTACGCCACCGCCTTCAGATGCTCGAATGTGAAGGTTTCGCAGGTTCCGGTCACCGCAATTGCGTCAATGCGAAAGCGCGGAAAATCAAGGTTCTCGCGCAGCCTGCACCAGAGAATCGCCAGCGAGCGCGTGCGGCGCGCCTTATCGCGGTCAATGGACGCAAACGGGTGTCCGAAGTCTTCGCTGCTGCGGGTCTTGACCTCAACGAAAACCAGTTCGTCATCGGGGTCAATGGCGATCAGGTCGAGCTCGCCGCGGATCTGTTCGTGTTCCAGCCCGGCGGGCGGTCGCCAATTCCTCTCCAGAATCCGGTAGCCGTTCGCTTCCAGGATGCGGGCGGTCAGCTCCTCACCCCACCTGCCGACGCTGTGAGCGCGGGGCTGGGTTCGCGGAGGCTGGGTGCTCTGGAGCAGGGGTCTGTTGGGTGCGCTTCGGGTTGCGGCGCGGGCTGTTATTCGGGCTGTTGTCATGGGTCTCTCCCCCGGTAGATAGCGGTAGTGCTTCTACTGTGCCCGCCGCGCGCGTGCCCGAACGCGGTTAACGAAAAACTGTGGATAACCTCGGCTCCCAGAAGGAATTAGAGGTTATCCACAGTCGGTTATTTGAAATTTTGGGGCATATTTTTCAAAAATACCGCTCGGGTGCCGATTCGCCGCGTCATATTCGCGCGAGTTCATCACGCGGTTTCATCATGCAACTTCATCGCGCGGTTTCAACACCTGATTCTGCTGCCCGGCAGCTCGGCCGCCGCGCTCACTCTCTGCAAAGCGGTGAATCAGGCGTGAGCTAGGCGTTCGTAATCTAGGCGTTAAAGTCCGGCATTTCCGGCACGGTGAACTCCTGGTTGGGCAGGCGCTCCTCCACGTTCACGTCACGCACCGAGTAGGCGTGCACCTTCTTCACAAAGCGGTTGGAGCGGAACACGTCCCACACCCACACGTCGCTCATGCTCACCTCAAAATAGAGGGTACCGTCCTGCACGTGCGGGGTGACGTCCACCTGGTTTGCCAGGTAGAAGCGTCGGTCGGTTTCTACCGCGTAGCTAAAGAGCGACATGACGTCTTTGTATTCGCGGTAGAGCGCCATTTGGGCGTCGGTCTCGTAGTTTTCGAGGTCTTCTGCGCTCACTGCTCTTCCTTTCCTGGTTAGTACTGATTCAGCGGTGGCACGTTAGGTTTTCGCCAGCTTCCGAGGCGCGGTTTTCAGGAGTGCCACGCGCCCTAGCCGCGCTGTGCCGCGGCGGCCTCAATCTGCTCGGCGGTCGCCGGAAGCGACCATGACAGTCGATGCTGCAGGCTGGAGCCCTGCACGCTAATCGCCTCGCGGTGAGCGGCGGATCCGTAGCCTTTGTTCTTTGCCCAACCGTACCCCGGATAGCGGGTATCCAGCTGGACCATCAGCTCATCACGTTCTACCTTCGCTACCACCGATGCGGCGGCAATGGAGGCGCACTTGTAGTCGCCCTTAATGACCATGGTCACCGGCATCTGCGCGGGGTCGCCTGCGCCTTCCCACGCCTGGGCGAGCAGTGCGTTGTAGTGTGCCTGCGCCGGGTCCGGTGCCAGCGCACTGAACAGGTCTTCCTGCGGAGGGGTGAACCAGTCGTGCTTACCGTCCAACAGGGCGGCGTCGGCACGGTATCCGCGGCGCGCCAGCTCTGCGAGCGCACGCTGGGCGGCAAGCCTCAGCGAGAGGGTCATGCCGAGCCGGTCAATGTCTGCCGGTTCCACGTGCCCGACCGCCACGGCGCACCACTGGCGGATTTCGGGAACCATGGATTCGCGGCGTGCCGGTGAGAGCGCCTTGGGAGTCGATCAGCCCGCCCACTTCGAGGGTGGCGTCCGGGGTGAGGATTGCGACGCCCACGGTGACCGGGCCCGCCATGGAGCCGCGGCCCACCTCGTCGATTCCGGCAACCGTGCGGGCGCCGGAGGCGAAGAGCTGCTGCTCGTACTCGAGGTCGGCGGCGGGCGGGGTTGCTTTCACGGGCTTAGCTTGAGCGGGTTTCGTTGCGCTCTTCTGAGCGCTCACCATCATTCCCAAGCTCGCTTACTCGCTCGGGGTGGAGGTCGGCTCGGGAACCGAGGAGAACACCGAGCTCTGATCCTGCAGCAGACCGAAGTGGTTCAGCGGCCACGCCACCACGAACACGTTGCCCTGCACGTCGTCCTTGGAGATGAATGCGGTGCCGTCGCTAATGTGGTAGCGGGAGTCGGCGGAGTTGCTGCGGTGGTCGCCCATCACGAAGTACTTGCCGGCGGGCACGGTCACCTTGAAGGGCATCTCCGAGGGCGGGTTGCCGGGGTACAGGTACGGTTCGGTGATTTCTACGCCGTTGACCTTGATCTTGCCGTTGCCGTCGCTTTCGACCACGTCACCGGGGGTACCGATAACGCGCTTGACCAGGAAGTTCGAGGAGGTATCCGGCAGAATACCCGCGAAGGACAGGGCGTCCTTGAGCGGGCTGCTGGTCTTCTGGGTGGAGGGAATCCAGCCCTGAGAATCCTTGAAGACGATGACGTCGCCGCGCTTGGGCTCGCTAAAGTAGGAGCCCGCCACGTTAATGAACACGCGGTCGTTGACCTGCAGGGTCTGCTCCATGGAGCCGGAGGGAATGTAGAAGCCGCGCAGCAGGAAGGTCTTGACCAGGAATGCGATGACCAGCGCGTAGAGGATGACGGTGCCGCCCTCACGTGCCTGTACCCAGAGCCATTCGCCGAGGCGGCCTTCTTCCTGCGCCTGGGAGTAGGTCAGCTCCGCCTGTTCGGCGCGCTTTGCCTTGCGGCGTTCCTTGGGGGTCATTTCGGAGAAGTCCTTGGTGGTTTCCACGTCTGCGGCACTCTCCTCATCTGCGATAGTCTCCTCGTTTGCGGTTTCTTCGCGCTTAGTGTTCTTTGCGGCGGAAGAAGTCGCAACGGCGGTATCTGCGGAGGCGGCGCTCGCCTCGGCACTAGCTACCACCTCGTGATCACGCTCAGATGCACCCTTGGTATCGCTTCCGGTCGCCTCAGTAGCGCCCGCGGATGCCACCCAGGGAGCCGCCTTCTCTGTGCCCGCATTCTCTGCGGCACTCTGCTCAGCAGTAGCCTTCTCAGCTGCTGCCTTTTCGGCGGCGAGGCGCGCGAAGTATTCTTCCATTTCGCGGCGCTCGCGGCGGCTTTGAGGCTGGTATCCCTCAGGGAAGGGGCTGGTGTTCGCAGTGTTCTTGTCGTCTGCCATGCTGGAGTGAGCCTTTCGTTTGAGAGATACCTAGCTCGAGTGAAACGGTACCTAGCTATTGTATCGAGAGTGTTTGCGCTCTTGGGCTTTTATTTTCTGAGAGCGGCAAGGTTCTCAGAAAACGGGGTCTCAGAATATGCAAAAACCGCTCCTCTCCCGCGGAATGCGGTTGGGGAGCGGTTTGCAACAGAATTCTGTATCTATAAAGATTAGAACTCGCGCTTCTCGCGGATACGAGCAGCCTTACCGTGGCGGTCGCGCATGTAGTACAGCTTTGCACGACGGACGTCACCGCGGGTCACAACCTCGATCTTCTCGATGGAGGGAGAGTGAACGGGGAAGGTACGCTCAACACCAACGCCGAAGGAAACCTTGCGGACGGTGAAGGTCTCGCGAACGCCTGCACCCTGGCGGCCAACGACGAAGCCCTTGAAGACCTGGATACGGTGGTTCTTACCTTCAACGATCTTAACGTGAACGTTCAGGGTGTCACCGGAGCCGAATGCGGGGACGTCGTCACGGAGGGACTTCTTGTCGAGGAAGTCAAGAGTCTGCATAGTTGTAGATCTCCAGAGTCATCTGCCGCAGGTCAAATAGACTCAGATTGCTCTGCCCCACTGCGGGACAGAAAACTTCATGCTTCGGACAGGATTGGTGCCCGAAGGTTGACATCGTTGGTCGCTCTTCCCCCTGCGGCAGGGGCGTGCCCGATGTCAACACAATGCTCCATTATCCCAATGCACCCGCGTTTATGCAAGCATCCGGGGAGCACTTTTAGAAGGGGGGTTCGTCACTCTGGGATACGCCACCCTGGGATGCACCGCTCTGCGCCGGAGCACCTGGAGGAGTCGCATCCGGCGCCTCCGCGTTCTGCTGGGGTGCAGGCGAAGGAGCATACTGCTGCGTGTACTGAGACATGCCCGGCTGAGGCGCCTCCTGCAACGGCGCACCCGGCATGGAGCCCTCGTTGACCGTGCGCTTCTCCACCGTGCGGGCAAAGGTGCTCGTACCGTAGTTCAGGTCATGACCGATGCCGAGGGCATCCACCTCTACGGTAGTGCCCTGCGTGCCGTCTTCGCGGTTCCAGCGGCTAATGCGCTGGCGGCCACTCACGACCAGCGGCTGCCCCTTCTCAATGGATGTGGCAATGTTCTGGGCGAGGCGACGGTAGGCTTTCACGGTGTACCAGTTGGTGGTGCCTTCTTTCCAGGTGCCGGTAGCATCCTGCCAGCGAGGGGTACTGGCGAGGCGAAAGTTCACGACGGGCACCCCGTTGGGCAGGGTGCTCAGTGCCGGGTCGGAGGCGGTGAATCCGCGGATCAGGATGGTGTCGCTCATGGTTTCTCCTTAGAAACTAGTGGGTGGGTTCCTTCACCTTGCCAGGGCTGACCCGCTCCTGCACCCGGTGGTTACCGCTTCTGTGGATAACCTCGCGTTTTGCGGTTTTGGGCACCGCCTGTGGATAGAGTTTTTGAACTTTTCACCCCGTTTTTTCAAAAATCGCCTGCGGGCAACGCATTCCCTGCAGAAATATGACGACTACGCCCCATCCGGCATCGTGATAGGTATCTCAGCGTCGGGGCGGCTATTTTTACCCTCAAGTTAACTATTTCTATCCCGCGCCCTCTATCCTTGATGATGCGGTGCACTCAGCCGCATCCCGCCTACCCGCCTTGGAGAACCCGTGAGCAAAAAGCCCGCGAACAACAACCTGCCCTCCCTGCAGGAACTTCAGCAGCTACAGCGCAACCTGCCCAAGCTGCCCGATTCGATGGACCCGCAGAAGAAGCGCCTCATTTACGGTCTGCTCGCTGTGTTTGCCGTGATCGTGCTAATTATTGGTCTGGTCTATGTGAGTAAGAACGGTGTGGACGGGCTGCTCGGTTCGGATAAGACGACCTCCGCCACCGATGATGAAGAGACCAACGTTCAGACCGAAACCCTCGCCGAGGTCAAGAACCCGTACAAGGCGGTTGATCCCGCGACCGCGCTCGCACCTGATCTGGCGACCGCGAAGAGCGAGCTGGCGTCCCTGCAGGTGAAGGAACGCGCCTCGAAGGCCGGCTACTCTCGTGATCAGTTCGGTCCCGCCTGGGATGACGTTGACGGCAACAAGTGCAACACTCGCGACGACATTCTGCGCCGCGACCTGACCAATGTTCGTTTCAAGGTCAGGACCCACGCATGCACCGTCATCAGCGGCACTCTGAACGACCCGTACACCGGCAAAAACCATCGAGTTCAAGCGCGGCAAGAAGACCTCCTCGGCTGTGCAGATTGACCACGTGGTGGCTCTGTCGAACGCATGGCAGACCGGCGCGCAGGATTTGACCGCAGAGCAGCGCCGCCAGCTGGCGAACGACCCGGAGAACCTGCTCGCTGCAGACGGCACCGGCGAACCAGCAGAAGTCCGATGCGGATGCCGCCGACTGGCTGCCGAGCAACACCGCCTACCGCTGCACCTACGTGGCACGCCAGGTACACGTGAAGGCAAAGTACAAGCTGTGGGTGACCGCGGACGAGAAGAAGGTTATGGAGCGCGTCCTCAACTCCTGCAAGGACACGAACCCCACTAAGAAGTAGCCCCGACCAAGAAGTTGCTTCCCGGCACACAAATGTAAAAGCATAAAGAAAAACCGCCCCGCACCCTGAGTTCAGGGTGCGGGGCGGTGTTTACATGTGGCGCCCCAGGAGGGAATCGAACCCCCGACCAAGAGATTAGAAGGCTCCTGCTCTATCCTCTGAGCTACTGAGGCCTTTCCTCTAGAGTACATGAGAATTTATGCTTCTCATGCACCGCGCATCTCACGCAGGGGCTGTTCCACTGAGCTAAGCCAGGCTGGCGAACTAGGGAGTTCGCGCTAGGAACCTACCTTGGCGGCTTCCCGTTCTGCTTTCTTCACCTCGCGGCGGCGTGCACGGCGGCTTGATGCGCCGGGGAACAACTGCCACCACAAGCGGATGGTGGTGCGGCGAATCTGCGTGGGGTGCAGGCTCACGTACACCAGGCGGCGGGTTGCCAGGTCGAGGGCGACCAGGTAGATGATGTATCCCAAGCAGATGACGGTCGCGATGAGTCGGCCCATGTCCTGGTTGAAATCGCGCAGGTAGGGCGAGACGTTCAGCTGGTCGCTCACACCATACGCCATGAAGAACAGCGTGGTGATGAAGTACCACATGAGCTGAAAGTGCGAGCGCAGGCCGGTTGCGGCGAGCATCGGGATTGCCCAGAGCAGGTACCAGGGCTGAATCATGGGGCTGCACAGGAGCATAAACAGGATTGCGAGGCCGGCGTGGCGCACGATGTTGCGGTCGCGTCCAACGAATGCCATGGCTACTGCGCCGAGCATGCCGATGCCCTTGCCGACGGTCTCGATGAGCTTGCGGATGACCTCGAAGGTGTCTCCCTGAACGAACAGGGATGCGGCGCCGATGACTAGGCCGAAGGGGGTGTACCAGATGTACTGGCCGCCGGTGGTGGACAGTGCCTTAATCCAGCCGAATTCCAGTCCGGTCACCCAGCCCATGAGCGCCATTTCGACGAGCAGCAGCACGCCGGAGAATGCCCAGAAGATGAACTTGCGCGGCCAGGAGGCGTTCTTACCAGCCCAGAGCAGACCCACGAAGGGCAGTACCACGAGGGCGAGCGGCTTGACGGCAACGCCGAGGGCTACGAAGGTCACGCCGAGCGGGCCGCCCCACCAGGTGTCGCGGTAGCGCTTGGCGTAGTAGAGGCCTCCGAGCATGAACATGGTCATGAGCGAGTCGTTGTGGCCGCTGGCAATGAACGATGCGATGAACAGCGGGTTCGGGCCAATCTGCCAGAGAGCGCGGACCTGGTTGAAGCCGTGCGCCTGGGCGAGTTTTGCCACGTAGAAGAGGATGCCGATGACCGCGAGCACGGAGAGTAGGCGGAAGTAGAAGAGGGAGAGGTCGATATTCTCCCCCGCCAGGCGCACAATCCACTCTTCAAATTTGAGGGAGACCGGTCCGTACGGGGGCGGGGATTCCGCCCACATGGGGTCCGCACCGTTCTGCATGAAGTTCGAGATTTCGGAAACGCCATGCTTGTACGGGTTGAGGCCGTGCGCCATGACCATGCCCTGACCGTAGTAGGAGAACATGTCGCGGCTGTAGATGGTGAACGCGAAATCTGCGGCAGGGACCAACTGGCGGTGACGGCAATCATCCACCGCATGGCGTTGGGTTCGTTCCAGTCGCCCATTTTCTGGTAGATTCGCAGCCATTCACGGCACATGATCATAGCGCCGAGGGCGAGCATGATAATGCCGGTGATGACCCATGCGGCTTCGAATCGGATGGCTCGAATAATGTCGTAGCGCCAGAAGCTGGAGCTGTCGGCGAGCCAGCCGACGGCGTAGGAGCCGAGGGTGACCATGATGGAGCCGATGGTGCCGATAATCACCGTGCGCAGACGGTGGTTATTGACGTAGTCCAAGAGTTTGGGTGAGAGAGGTGCGTCGTGTGCGCCGGGGGTGGTGAGCCGGTGTGCTAGCTCCTTTGGTGCGCGCATAACTCCCTTTCTGTCTGCATCGTCGTTCTGGTTTTTATCATACCGGAGCCCTTGGATACACTTGCGAGAATCACTGTTGCGAAGGCACTTGTGGACGTTCCTCAAGGGCACGCAGAGGGGTGCAGTTCTCCCTCATTGCCGCCGTTTGCGCATCCGCCTGTGCCGTCTTGCACCATCTTGTGCCCTTTTGTGACGTGCTGCCCGCCGGGCCGGCGGCATTTGGGGGTAGAGTGGGAGGGTGAGTATTTCTAGTGAACGTATTGTATGGATTGACTGCGAGATGACCGGCCTGGACGTGGAGAATGACGCTCTCGTCGAGGTGGGCGTGCTGGTCACGGATGCCGATTTGAACATTCTGGGTTCTGGCGTTGAGTTCGTCATTAGCCCGGTGATGAGTCTCCTGCCGGTGCGCTGGAGAACATGAATGACTTTGTGCGTTCGATGCATGAGGCGTCGGGCCTGTTGCCCGATATTGAGCACGGTGTGTCGATGGATTACGCGCAGGAGCAGGTGCTTCGCTACATCAAGAAGTATGTTCCGGTGGCGGGCAAGGCGCAGCTGGGCGGCAACTCGGTGGGCATGGATAAGCGTTTCTTGGAGCGCTACATGCCCGAGGTCATGGCGCACCTTCACTACCGTGTGATTGATGTGTCGACCATTAAGGAGCTGGCGTCGCGCTGGTACCCGGCGGCTCGTCATAGCGCCCCGGCGAAGACCGGTAACCACCGCGCACTGGGTGATATCAAGGACTCGATTGATGAGTTGAAGTATTACCGCCGCGCCATTTTTGTGTACCGCAGGGCCCGGACGCGATTGCTTCGGCGCAGATTGCGCGTGAGGTGGAGGCTGAGCGTGCCGCACGCGAGGCTGAGGCTTCCGCTTCTGAGGCGGCTGAGGCGTCCGAGGCGTAAGCACAACATGTAACGAGCATCACGGCTTTTCAACTTGGCAGGTTTCTGATTCTCCTGTACAGTAGTATCCGTTGCATATCGCAAGGGAAACCAAGCGAAGCACATGGTGGTCGTAGCTCAGTTGGCAGAGCGCCTGGTTGTGGTCCAGGAGGTCGCGGGTTCAACCCCCGTCGATCACCCCGATGGAAAGGGTCGTTATGGTTATCCGTAACGGCTCTTTCGCTTACCCTCAATCCGGTTCACCCACACACGGTGTACCCGACAAGTTCCCGTTCAACAGTTCCCATTCAACACAAGCAAAGGATAATTCCGTGGCTATTCGCCCCATCGTTATTCACGGCAACCCCGTTCTGCACCGCCCCGCGGCACCCGTCACCGAGTTTAATGATGAGCTCAAGGAGCTCGTGGCTGACATGTACGAGACCATGGACGCATCCAACGGTGTGGGCTTGGCAGCACCGCAGATTGGCGTGGGCCTGCGCATCTTCACCTACAAGATGGAGAATGAGGACGGCGTTCCCCCGCGCGGCTGCATCATCAACCCGGTACTGACCCTGGGCAAGATTTCTACCGCTGACCCGGACCCGTACGAGGAGGAAGAGGGCTGCCTGTCCTTCCCCGGTTACGGCTTCCCCCTCAAGCGCGCCGAGTGGGTGACCGTGAACGGTCTTGACGAGCACGGCAACCCCGTCCACTTTGAGGCGACCGGCTGGTTCGCACGCTGCATGCAGCACGAAACCGACCACCTGGACGGCAAGCTGTACGTGAACCGCCTGAACAAGAAGTGGACCGGCAAGATGAAGAAGGTCGTGAAGAAGGAAGGCTGGACCGTCGACGGTAACTCGTGGATGCCCGGCGTGGACCCGGATCCGTTCGGCCACTAATCACGAGCTCTTCTGAAGGTCAGACCGACCTCCCGAGAACTTAAAACGAAGACCGCGAATGCACTCTAAAAGCGCATTCGCGGTCTTCGTTTTCCATCAGCCGATGATATTTTCCACCGGCTAACAGTAGCGTGAAACGGGTCATCCTATGAGCCGGGTTCTGTCTAAAACGCCGCCCTAAGGGGCGTTTCGAGGCAATCATCTATCTAGAACGTACGTTGCCGCACGTCTCAAGCAGCCTACCCGAATACGCACCCCACCTCCGTAAAGGAAGCTGACGGGGATCGGGCGCACTACCCTACCATGGCGTATTCTGTTTGACCTTGCTCCGAATGGGGTTTACCTAGCCGGGCACGTCACCGCGCCCGCTGGTGGTCTCTTACACCACCCTTTCACCCTTACCGCGGCGAACCGCGGCGGTTTACTTTCTGTGGCACTGGCCTGCGGGTTACCCCGAGTGGATGTTATCCACCATCCTGTGCTGTGGAGCCCGGACTTTCCTCGAAGCACGTGTGCCTCGCGATTGCCCAGACGGCCCGTTTCACCCAACCCATTATACGCACACCCTTGGAGGTGGCTATTTTCCGGGTTCGTTTCGCGGGTACACGGGGGTACGAGGAGGTACACTAGCGACCTCGCGGGCACGCTGACGTCTCGCAACTACACTGCGCCTCGTAGCTACACTGCGTCTCGCGGGTACACTGGAGAGATGCTGATTCTTCTTCCCCCTTCCGAAGGTAAAACTCCCGCCCCCGCTGGCAACGCGCCCGTATGCTTCGCTGACCTCTCGTTCCCCGAGCTCACTGCCGAGCGTGAGAGCGTCCTGGAGGAGCTGACCGCAGTCAGTTCGGGCCCCGATGCTCTCGCGGAGCTCAAGGTGGGTGCATCCCTCGAAGCAGAGGTGGAACGCAATACGCGCCTGCTCACCGAACCGGCACAGCCCGCGATCCGCACCTACACGGGTGTGCTCTTTGAGGCACTGGATTATGCGAGCTTCTCCCCCGCCGAACGCGATGCCGCGCACTGGTCGCTGCTGATTTCTTCGGCGCTGTGGGGTATTCTGCGCCCCGAGGACGCGATCCCCGCCTACCGCCTGTCGATGGGCGTGAAGCTGGGGTCGGTGGGTGCGCTCGCCTCCTTCTGGAAAGGTGCGTTGGGTACCGCACTGGAAGCGACTGCGAGGGACCAGCTGATTCTAGATTGCCGTTCTGCCGCCTACGCGAAGTCGTGGGTGACTCCCCCGTCGCAGACTCTGGCGGTTCGTGTGGAGCGTGTGGCTGCTGATGGTTCGCGTAAGGTTGTCTCGCACATGGCGAAGCATTACCGTGGCTTGTTTGCGCGCTACCTGATTCAGTCGGGTTTGGCGGCTCGTCCTATTGATGGCTCCACGGCGGGTATTGCCGAATTTTTGGAGGCGGTCAGCGAGGACTGGTCGGTGGAGTGCACCCTGCCGACGGCGCGTAAGGCGGGTGTTTTGACGCTGCTGGTGCATGAGCAGTAGGTTGCCCAACTATTTGTTTCCGCTTATTTTTTGCATCATATTGAAAATTTTTTAACTATTTTTCTAGTGGCTTAAATCTGTATTACCCCTTGTAAAACCACATTTCCCCACATTTTAGGGGTAGCTTTTGATAAGCAGAGAAGGCGGTTAGTGTCTAGCTATCCGCCTTCTTTTTGCGAGTAAAAATGTTTATAGTGTTAAACGTCTCGCCATTGGTGGCGGGTATTTCACTCACTAACATTCACATTCTCAACTCAGCACACATGGAAACACGTCACGCCACGTACGTATAACAAACGACTAGAGGCTTACCCAACGGTTATTGGTTTGCTAGCGTAGAAGTAACCACTCAGAAACACATCGATGGGACAACGATATGTCTAATTTTTCCTCTCGTCGCGCCCTCATTAAGGGTGCGGCAGCACTAACAGTCGCCGGCGCGTTGGGCGCACACCACGCCGGTGAGCAGGGCGCTCAGGCTGCCACCTTGGACGTTAAGACCACCCCGCTGACGTTCAAGATTACCGAGGCGTCGTTTGATATTAGCGGCTTCAACCTCAGCTACGAGATTACCGGCCTGCAGGCCGTGATTGATAGCGGCCTGTACACCCCGTACATTGAGGTCGGCTACTACACCAAGAAGAAGGGCTTCACCCAGTTCTATTTCTTCTCTCTTGAGCCGAAGAAGCGCATCGAGAATGATGTCTACATTAGGCATCACGTCATTGATCCTGAGATCACCGGTGGCCCGAATGCAGACTATGGTGTTCGCCTGTCTCTTCGTCCGCGCCGTGAGCAGTACACCATTCTGCGCACTCTTGAAGTTCGCCCCAAGATTGACACGGAGTTCGCGTGGGCACCGTTCATTGTGGATATTGATATGGATGGCGAGTACGCTCCCGATATCTACAGGTCATGTAAGGTAAAGGTTCTGCTGCTCGATAAGGAACGTTGCTTCTACCCTAAGCGTGCGGTGACCCGCGGCGACCTGATGGATGCAATCTACCGAGGCGCCCGCTCGCCGAAGGTGAAGCTTCCTGCGCGTTCTCCTTTCCCGGATTTGTCCCCGAAGGATGAGCGTTACCCGGCGTATATTTGGGCGTATCAGAACGGTCTGACTTCCGGCTGGTCTGACGGTAAGATGCACCCGGAGGCGGTGGCTAGCCGCGCTACGATGGCTGCGTTCTTCTACCGTTACTTTATGCTTACCCCCGGTCGTCGTTCTTATTGGTTCCGTCCCACTACCCCGCAGGATATGAAGCCGGGTGCCCCGTTCTACACCGAGTCGGTGTGGCTGCACTCGTCGGTGAATATCGATACGAGCTATCACTATAAGAGCAAGGATTTCCGTCCGACCAAGACTGCTACCCGCGAGGAGCTGGCTCGTGTCCTGTCAATGCTCGACATGCTTGACACCATCCCCAACAGCCCCTATATCGATGACTAAGATTCGGCAGGTGCCTTGAACCGGGTGGTTGAGCCCGCGTGTTTTAGCTTGGGTTGACCTCTGCGAACAGCAGCTGAAGATAGTGGCCTATAGCCTATAGAAGGGGCGGTGAGAGTTTTTCTTTCACCGCCCCTTTTCGTGTGCCCGTTTTCTGGTGCGGGCGCTGCTGGTGCAGTCGCTGCTGGGTGCCGTTTTAGTGCTGGTGATGTTTCCAGTTTTTATTTCTCTATGTGTGGTCTTTTTGGGGGGTTTGGGCTTTATACAAAGCCGGGGCGTAGTTTTTGATTTTTTTGTCTTATAACTCTCATCGGCATGTTTTTCTCGTGTTTTCATTGAATGTTCAAGGGGCGGGTTGGTAGGCTGAAATTGCACTTCAGCATGCCGCCGCTACGGCTCCTCTACGATATGGATTCGGGGCGAGTTCGGTGCGGTGGACTGTCACTCATTGATCCTCTCAACTTCTTTTCTCATTCACCCTTATTCATGCAGAAAAATCAGATTGGATAATGATGTCCTCGTTCTTTAAGCCGCCTCGCGGGGCGCACCGAAAGCTGTTGGTGCTTCCCTGGCGTTGGGTTTGACTCCGCTGTTGAGTTTGTCTCCGCTGCTGGCTTTGACGCCGGTGGCGGCTCAGCCGGCGCCCGCCTCCCCCGCCCAGCAGGCAGATACGCAGCAGACAGGCAAGCAGCAGGCAGCACTTCAAGCAGCACCCGTACAGAACGCGCCCGCGCAGGGTGATACGCAGGATGCTTCCCTGCCGACCCTGCGCGTATCCAGCGGCTCCCTCGACATTCTTCACGGCGGTACCGTGCACGTGGAGGGTACCGGGCTGAGCCCCGAGTTCTTGGCGCATCACGAACTACGTAGCCTCACGATTGCACCGAAGGGCTCTTCGACCTACGCCAACCCCTACCAGAAGGTAGATCACCGCGGCCTTATCTTTGACGCCCCAAAACCGGCTGCTGACGGCAGTTTCAGTGCCGACCTGACGGTTCCGGCAAATAGCCTGCCGGCAAACCTGGAGTACGAGGTCATTCTCACCTACCGCCCCGTAGATGAGGCGCACCCTTACGCATGGAACACTGAGGATCGCGTCCGTACGGCGCTGCCGGTGGAGCATAACCTCCCGAAGGCTGTCCTTCCCTCCATCACCTATGATGTTTCGGCTATTTCTGAGGAGCAGATTGCTTCGGGTCAGCCGGTTGAGGTGACGTTGACGGGTACCGGTTTTCAGGATGTCAGTACCGTGAAATTCACCTTGTCCGAGCATGACGAGCAGGGAAAGGTCACGAACGATAACGTGGCTTCGCTTGGTGAACTGAAAGCACCGGATACGGAAGAGAATCAGCGCATTTTCAAGGGCCTGATTCCGAACGGCTATTTCCAGAAGAAGGTCACTATCCCTGCGGGAGTTTTGAAGTCCGGTAAGGGGTATTCCCTGGGTGTTTCCGGTGTAGAAACCCACGGGTGGAATAAGCTGACGCGTAAGTTCCCCTTCGTTCCGGTGGGCAATAACCCTGCGCGCATGGCGTATCAGGATAATTCGTTCAGGAATACCCTGCCGAAGGTATCTGTTGCTGCGCAGGATTTTGATCCCGGTCAGGACCGCGTCTATAAGGTAACTATTTCTAATATTTCCCCCGAGGTTGACCTGGGGTATTACCTTGACTCTGTGTCGATTTATAACGCTACCTCTGGTGAGCAGGCATATTTTGCGAGGAATGATGTAGCGGGCCAATACTATAAGCGTGACGAGCTGGTAACCCGCAACGCTGATGGTACTCTGACCGTGGAGGTTGAGTATAAGGTTCACGGCGATTCCTACAATAGGCCTTCTTCCCGCGGTTCAGTGGCTGAAGTGCGGGCGGTGTTCTCGGACTCTGAGTATTCGTACGGTAGCCATAAGTTCACGGTGAGCGCGCAGCTTCCGATGGCTCCTCTTGCCGCTGATGCTGTTGATTCGGAGAACCCGGGGAATGTTGAGTTGAAGGTCGATTCGGGAACCCTCAATATTTCTCAGGGTGGCACGGTGTCGGTGACGACTTCCCCGTTGAGCCCCGAGTTCCGTAAGAAGTACACTTTCTACGAGCTGGCTCTGGTGGAGCGCGGGTCGGTGTACGTGTATGCGGAGCACAATAGTTATGAGCCTCTCGACGAGTACGGCGGAATGCTCAAGGATTTGGTGCATCAGGTGCGGGAGAACCCGGACGGTAGCCTCACCTACACGTTTAAGGTTCCCCCGCAGTACGTTGAGGCTGCCGACGGTGAGCTCTTCGATGTGGTGATGACGTACTACCCGTCGGATGAAACTGAGCCGGAACCTTCGAGTAGGTCGAACCGTTTGTATGCTCGCGCCCATATTGATGTGGTTCAGGAAGCGCAGCCGACCCGTGGAACCTACACCTTCAGTCAGTCCGCTATCGATGACCCGTGGAAGGATACGACGCTGCGGGTTGAGGGACGCCATATCCTCTCCCAGGCTAGTGAAATGGTTGGTAATGATTGGCACGGTCATCGCTATCTATGAGGCTGACCCTGCAACGGGAAAGATGGTGGGTGAGCCTGTGTTCACTCAGCGGGATGACTACACGTACTACGGGGTTAACACCAGGTGGTTCCGCAATAACTATTTCAGCACGGAGCTGAAGATTCCTGCGGGTACGTTGAAGCCGGGCAAGCTCTACTTTATTGGTATGTATGGGAACGGGGTGCCTTACCCCGGCATGGAAGATTCTCCGGGTTCTATGCTGAATGATGTTGCGGAGTTCCTTCCGGTGCATTCTCCCGAGCAGGACTCTGCGGGGCCCACGCTGCACCTTGGGTCGGTGGGGCTGAACCCGTACGCGCGGACGAACTTGTTTACGGCGCGCGCTACCGGGCTCTCTGCACCGGGTGAAGGGTCGTACCGCCTCTCGGTGCAGCATGTTGATGAGCAGGGTCATTTGACCGGTCAGACGGTGTTCCAGCAGGCGATTCCCGCTGATCGCATCCAGGATGGCAGGGTGGAGCTGAATCTGACGATTGATCAGCAGCTGAGCTATTCGGGCGCTTATCGTCTGGTCTTGGAGAAGGTCACCCCCGGTAAGGATGGTGCCGGCGAGTCGGTGGAGCAGCTTGCTGTCGAGGATATTCCTCTGAAGCTGACGCGTGAGGATGAGTTGCAGGCGGCTGAGCAGTGGTTTGCTGATCGTGATATTTTGCCTAATCCTTCGCCGATGTCCTGGCATAGCGGTATGACGCGCCACGATGTGACGGTGTCGCTGTACCGCCTGGCGGGTTCCCCGAAGGTGGAGCTGCCTGCTTTTAGCCCGTACGCGGATGTGGCAACGAACGACCCGGACTACGCCGCGTACATTTGGGCTCGTCAAAAGGGCATTACGTTCGGCTGGGCGGATGGCAAGTTCCACCCGGAGGCAAAGCTTTCGACCCCGTCGACGGTGGCGTTCATGTACAGGTATCAGAAGGCGATGGGTCATGTCACGCCGAAGGCGCCGACCTCTGCCTCGTTGCCGCGTAGCTCGTCTGTGCCGGGCAACCAGGATGCGACTCGGAGTGCTGGCGGTTGGCAGCATAAGGTTCGTCAGGGTAGCGCTTTCTGGCGTGAGGCTCAGTGGGCTGTTGATCACCGCATGTGGGGTTACCGCGTTGATGGGGAATACGTCTATGAAGACTTTGATAGGTCTTTCGTTTCCTCTGGTGATTTGAAGTTGATGCTGTACCGCTTGGAGCACGGCGGTAGCCACCTCAGGTAGCGCCCGGGCGTAGTAACCGGTGGGCTGGAATGTTCGGATTAGTTCGACTTTTCAGCCCGCCGGTACCGCCCCTCCTATTCGTTTCTCCAGAATGCTACTTCTCCCATGTTTTTTGGGGGTCTTTTCAGGCTTTATCCGCTCAACTTTTTCACTCACTTCATCTACTCACTCGTTTCAATCACCGTACAGTTTTTTGTAGATGGGATAATGATGTCTTCATTCTTCACACCACGAGGCGCCCGGTGCCGCTCCACTGCCCCGTGCCGTTCAGCTACCCAGCATCACCCGGCGAGCACCCGCGCACTCAGCCTGTCACTGCTGCTGGGTTTGAGCCCGCTTGCCGGTATCACCCCGGCGGCGCTGGCAACACCGACCCAGGCGGCACCTGAGCAACAGGCGCAGCCAGCGCAGGCGACCCCCGCCTCCCCCGCTGCAGCTTGAACCAGCGCCAGGCAGAAAACCAGCAGATTCCTGCAGGTCAGGGCGAGCAGACCAGTTCGCTACCGACTTTGCGTGTCACCAGTGGCACGTTAAGAATTGAGACTGGCGGCACGGTGCATGTTGAAGGCACCGGCTTCACTCCCGAATTCTTGGCGCATCACGAGCTACGTAGCCTCACAATTGCCCCGAAGGGCTCTTCAACCTACGCCAACCCCTACCAAAAGGTCGATCACCGAGGCCTCGTCTTTGACGCCCCGAAACCGGCTGCTGACGGCAATTTCAGCGCCGACCTGACGGTTCCGGCAAATAGCCTGCCGGCAAACCTGGAGTACGAGGTCATTCTCACCTACCGCCCGCTAGATGACGCACACCCCTATGCATGGAACACTGAGGATCGTGTCCGTACGGCGCTGCCGGTGGAGTTCAACCTCCCGAAGGCTGTCCTTCCCTCCATCACCTATGATATTTCGGCTATTTCTGAGGAGCAGATTGCCTCCGGCCAGCCGATTGAGGTGACGCTGACGGGCACCGGTTTTCAGGATGTCAGTTCCTTGAGTTTCACGCTGTCTGAGCAGGGAACAATTAGGACCTACAGCGTGGCTTCTCTGGGCGAGTTCCAGGCGCCGGATACGGAAGAGAATCAGCGCATTTTCGAGGGCCTGATTCCGAACGGCTACTTCCAGAAGAAGATCACGATCCCTGCCGGAGTCCTGAAATCCGGTAGGGGGTATTCCCTAGATGTTTCCGGTGTAGAAACCCACGGGTGGAATAAGCTGTCGCGTAAGTTCCCCTTCGTTCCTGTGGGCAATAACCCCGCGCGTATGGCGTACCAGGATAATTCGTTCAGGAACACTCTGCCGAAGGTTTCTGTGTCTTCCCCGAACTTTGATCCCGGTCAGGACCGCGTCTATAAGGTGACTATTTCTAATATTTCACCCGAGGTTGACCTGGGGTACTACATCGACTCTGTGCGGATTTATAACGCTACCTCCGGTGAGTCCAAGCCTTTCGCGGTCAACGATGTGGCGGGCCAGCACTACAAGCGCGACGAAATCGTAACCCGCAATCCTGACGGCACCCGTACGGTAGAAATCGAATATAAGGTTCAGGATGATGACGGGTTCTACCCCCTCTCACGTGGGCTCGACGGCAGAAGTTCAGGTAACGTTCTCGAACTCTGAGTATTCGTACGGTAGCCATAAGTTCACGGTGAGCGCGCAACTTCCGATGGTGCCGCCTCCCGCTGATACGGTTCGCCCGGTGAACCCCGGAAACGTGCAGCTGAAAGTCGATTCGGGAACCCTCAATATTTCTCAGGGCGGCACGGTGTCGGTGACGACTTCCCCGTTGAGCGCTGAATTCCGTCAGAAGTACACCTTCTACGAGCTGGCTCTGGTGCGACGTGGATCGGTGTACGTGCATGATTGGCGTAATAATAATCCGCCTCTCGACCAATACGGCGGGTTTCTCAAGGATTTGAAGCATCAGGTGCGGGAGAACCCGGACGGTAGCCTCACCTACACGTTTGAGGTTCCCCCGCAGTACGTTGAGGCGGCGGACGGCGAGCTCTTTGACGTGTTCATGTCGTACTACCCCTCGGATGTAAATGAGCTGGATTTGTTGAGTCCGATATATCGTATTTACATCCGCGCCCATATTGATGTGGTTCAGGACGCGCAGCCTACCCGCGCGACCTACCGTTTCAGCCGGTCTGCGATTGATAACCCGTGGAAGGATACGACGCTGAGGGTTGAGGGTTGGCACGTCCTCTCGCAGGCTAATAACTTCGCGGGGGATGGTGAACAGCCGGTTCTCGCCTTGTATGAGGCTGACCCGGCAACAGGCAAGATGGTGGGTCAGCCCGTGTTCACGCACACGCTGGAGTTCACTAACCAGCAGGATAACTACGGCACGTTCCGTAACAACTACCTCAACACGGAGATGACGATTCCGGCGGGTACGTTGAAGCCGGGCAAACTGTACTTCATGGGCGTGTACGGTGGCGGGGTGCCTTACCCCGGCATGGAAGATTCTCCGGGTTCTATGCTGAATGATGTTGCGGAGTTCCTGCCGGTGCATTCCCCCGATCAGGAGTCCACGGAGCCCGCACTGCACCTTGGGTCGGTAAGTTTGAGCCCGTACGCGAAGACGAACTCGTTTACGGCACGCGCTACCGGGCTCTCTGCACCGGGTGAAGGATCGTACCGCCTCTCGGTGCAGCATGTTGATGAGCAGGGTCATTTGACCGGTCAGACGGTGTTCCAGCAGGCAATCCCGGCTGACCTCATCAAGGACGGCAGGGTGGAGCTGAATCTGACGATTGATCAGCAGCTGAGCTATTCGGGTGCGTACCGTCTGTTTATGGAGAGGGTCACCCCCGGTAAGGATGGTGCCAGCGAGTCGGTGGAGCAGCTTGCTGTCGAGGATATTCCTCTGAAGCTGACGCGTGAGGGTGAGTTGCAGGCTGCTGAACGCTGGTTTGCTGATCGTGAGATTCTGCCTGGTCCTTCGCCGATGTCCTGGAATAGCAATCTGACGCGCCGCGATGTGACGGTGGCGCTGTACCGATTGGCTGGTTCCCCAAAGGTTGAGCTACCTGCTTTTAGCCCGTATGCGGATGTGGCAACGAGCGACCCGGACTACGCCGCGTACATTTGGGCTCGTCAAAAGGGCATTACGTTCGGCTGGGCGGATGGCAAGTTCCACCCGGAGGCAAAGCTTTCGACCCCGTCGACGGTGGCTTTCCTGTACAGGTATCAGAAGGCGATGGGTCAGGTCACGCCGAAGGCGCCGGCCTCTTCTTCGCTGCCGGGTAACCAGGATGCGCCCCAGAGTTCCGGTGGCTGGCAGCATAAGGTTCGTGAGGGTAGCGCTTTCTGGCGTGAGGCTCAGTGGGCTGTTGATTACCGCATGTGGGGTTACAGCGTTGACGGGGAATACGCCTATGAGGGCTTTGATAATTCTTCCATTTCCTCTGGTGATTTTGCGTTGATGCTGTACCGTATGGAGCACGGCGGTAGCCACCTCAGGTAGCGCCCGATCGTGGTGAGGAGTGACCGGTGGGCTGGAATGTTCGGCGTAGTTCGACTTTTCAGCCCGCCGGTGCAGCCTCTGTTCCTCCCCTCCCCAGCGGCTTCTCTTGCCTGACATCAGGATTTACGGGGCTTCTTCTCCCCTAGCCTGGCTTTTCAGACTATATCTGCTCGACTTCTTCGCTCGCTTCATTCACCGTACAGTTTTTTGTAGATGGGATTATGATGTCTTCATTCTTCACACCACGAGGCGCCCCGCGCCACCCGGCGAGCGCCCGCGCGCTCAGCCTGTCGTTGCTGCTGGGTTTGAGCCCGCTTGCCGGTATCACCCCGGCGGCGCTGGCAACACCGACTCAGACGGCATCTGACCAGCCAACTCAGGTTGCACCCGCTCAGGCAGACCCGAAACAGGCGACCCCCGCCTCCCCCGCCGCAGCTTTGGTTCAGGAGCAAGCAGACAAACAGCAGATTCCTGCGGCTCAAGGCGAGCAGACCAATTCGCTACCGACTCTGCGCGTCACTAGCGGAGCACTAAGAATTTATGCTGGAGGCACGGTGCATGTTGAGGGCACCGGCTTCACTCCCGAATTCTTGGCACACAATGAGCTACGTAGCCTCATTATTGCGCCCAAGGGTTCCTCTACCTACGTGGGTCCTCACCAAGAGCCAACATACCAGGGACCGCGTTTTGACGTTCCAACGCCTGCCGCAGACGGGACTTTCAGCGCCGACTTGGAAGTATCCTCCAACGACATCCCTGCGGGCATGGAGTACGAAGTTATTTGACCTACCGCCCGCTAGATGACGCACACCCCTATCAGTGGAATACTGAGGACCGTATTCGTACGGTGCTCCCTGTAACAAATGATTTTCCGGCATCTGTTCTGCCTTCTATTACCTATGATGTGGATTCTATTTCTGAGGAGCAGATTAATTCCGGAAAACCAATTGAAATCAATATGACGGGTTCGGGTTTTGACGGGATGAATAAGCTAAGTTTTACTCTCGTTGAATACGACCCGACTGCAAATGTTACCCATAAATATCTCAAGGAGCTGGGGTCTTTTGACCCTTCAGATTCTCCGTACTTTAAGCGCGTTTTTCATGGCCTAATTCCTAACGGTCATTTTCAGCATAAAATTACAATTCCTGCCGGTCTTTTGAAATCAGGCAAGGGTTATTATCTGTCGGTACAGGGAGATTCTCCTTCAGGCCCGATTGCTATGAGGCGTGCCTTCCCCTTCGTTCCTGTGGGCAAGAGCCCCATGAAAATGCCTTACCAGAGCAATACGTACCGCAATACTCTTCCGAAGGTTTCATTGTCTCCTCAGACGGTTGACCCGTACCATGAGGGGAAATATAAAGTCACTATTTCTAATATTTCCCCGGAAGTTGATTTGGGATACTATATTGGATCAATCAGTGTTTATAGTAAAACTGCTCAAAAACTATTGCCAACCTCAGCGTTAATAGTGACCATTACTATGAACGTGACAAAATTGTGGTTCGTAACCCCGACGGCACTCAAACCGTAGAACTTGAAATTAATGCGGAGGATATTAAAGAGCTACGGGGCGTGTATTTGGGTTCCGAAGCGGAGCTGAGGGTCTATTTCTCAGATAATCCTTACTACGGTTCAGAGAACCATAATTTTACGGTTGCTGCACCAGTTCGGCTGGCGGATTCCCCTACCCCGTTGACCCCTCCCACCCCTGCAGAGGATAAGAAACCTGACAACCCGGTTGGCATGAAGCTCACCTCGGGCACCCTCAATATTTCTGAGGGCGGTACTATCTCTGTGACGACTGCGCCGCTGAGTGCCGAGTTCCGTGCGAAGTACACGTTCTATGAGTTCGGCATTGTGGAGCGCGGTAAGAATTACCTTTGGTCACGTTACGGCGATCCCCTTCCTGAGGCGCAGTACGGCAGCAAGGTTGCCAGCCTCCGTGCTGAGGGTAAGGCCCACGATAATCCTGATGGGAGCGTCACGTTCACTCTTGATATCCCGAAGCAGTGGATGATGGTTCCTGAGGGTACCCTCTTCGATGTGGTGCTGACTTACTACCCGTCCAATCAGTCGGAGCCGGACCCCTATTCTCCGTATGATGATCCCCGTAGTACGGCACGAATTCCCTTGCCCACGGTGCGCGACCCTGAGCCTGATCAGCCGACGTACCGCTACAGCATTTCGGCGGTTGATAAGCCGTGGCAGGATACGACTCTGACGGTTGAGGGCTACCATATTCTTCCCCCGAATATCGTAGGTGGATACGACAGCCAGGCGTACGTCACTCTGTATGAGGCAGACCCGGCTACGGGAAAGATTATGGGACACCCTGTTTTCTCCCATGTTGTTCCGTTGACGGGCAACTGCTTGCATCACTGTACGGGTTTCCGCAATAACTATTTCGGCACGAAGATGACGATTCCGGCGGGTACGTTGAAGCCGGGCAGGCTCTACATGATTGGCATCTACGGTTCTAATCTTCCTCACCCGGGCGAGGAGGACTATAACGGCAGCTTGCTGACCAGTGTTGCGCAGTTCCTTCCGGTGCGGTCGGGGCAGCCGAGCGATAACCAGCCGAACCCTGACCAGCCTGTAGCGCGTCCGGACTTGTACATTCCGTATAAGCGCATCAACCCGTATCAGGAGATGAATACTCTCACCGCGCGTGTCTCGAATCTTCCGAAGCTTACCGAGGGCTATTACCGTTTCTCGGTTCAGGCAACGGATGATTTTGGCAAGCTGACCGGTGAGAAGGCCCTGGAACAGGTTATTCCCGTTGAGCGCATCCACGATGGTGCCGCGGAGGAGAAGCTGAACGTCCCCGGTAGCACGCTGAATTATGAGGGGTCTTACAGGGTTTTTGTGGAGAAGGTAATCCCTGGCAAGGATGGCGCCGCGGATGCGGTCGAGCCGGTGGTTTCTGAGAATCTTGATCTCTTGGCGAATACTGCTGAGGAGCAGAAGGCTGCTGTCGAGTGGGTTAAGCAGCAGGCTCTTTGGACGAGAGTAAGACCGTTTTGAGTCGCCGCGATGTCACGGTGGCGCTGTACCGTCTGGCGGGTGCGCCTCATGTTGAGCTGCCTGCAACCAGTCCTTACGCGGATGTGGCAACGAGCGACCCGGACTACGCCGCGTATATTTGGGCTCGTCAGAAGGGCATTACGTTCGGCTGGGTGGACGGCAAGTTCCACCCGGAGGCGAACCTTTCGGCGCGTTCTACGTTGGCGTTCCTGTACAGGTACCAGCGGATGATTGCTCCGGTTCCTGCGCCGGAATCGAGCAGTTTGCTGTCTTCGTCTGTACCCAAGAACAGTAGCGTGCCGGGTGATTCTCCGGTCCGGATTTCGCGTTCGCATTGGTCCGATTATGAGCGTACGGATACTGCATTCTGGCGGGAGTCGCTGTGGGCTACTCAGCAGTTCATCTGGGGTTATACGGATTATGATCGCCGCTACGCTGAGGATTTCAGCTCGGATACTGTTTCTTCTTCGGAGTTGGCGGTCATGCTGTACCGTATGACGCACGGCGGCAGTCGTCTTGGTTAGTTTCGGTGCGTGAGGGGCTGGCGGGCTGTGTTCTTCGAGTCGTTGTGCCGCAGGCTCAACAGCTAGATCAGTCCCGTCCCTAGCATCCTTTACAGGCACCGGCGAGGGGAATCGGGAGCGTTGACTGGTGGGAATCTTCCCATGAGCAGCGCCCCGGTTTCCCGACCCTTGATTCGCTCAACTTTTTCGCTCACTTCACTTATTCACGCTTCACCTGTTCATTCGCTTCACTCACCGTACAGTTTTTTGTAGATGGGATAATGATGTCTTCATTCTTCACACCACGAGGCGCCCGGTGCCGCTCCACTGCCCCGTGCCGTTCAGCTACCCAGCATCACCCGGCGAGCACCCGCGCACTCAGCCTGTCACTGCTGCTGGGTTTGAGCCCGCTTGCCGGTATCACCCCGGCGGCGCTGGCAACACCGACCCAGGCGGCACCTGAGCAACAGGCGCAGCCAGCGCAGGCGACCCCCGCCTCCCCCGCTGCAGCTTTGAACCAGCGCCAGGCAGAAAACCAGCAGATTCCTGAAGGTCAGGGCGAGCAGACCAGTTCGCTACCGACTTTGCGTGTCACCAGTGGCACGTTAAGAATTGAGACTGGCGGCACGGTGCATGTTGAAGGCACCGGCTTCACTCCCGAATTCTTGGCGCATCACGAGCTACGTAGCCTCATTATTGCACCCAAGGGTTCCTCGACCTATGTCGGTCCTTACCATGAACCGGCGTATCAAGGGCCGCGCTTTGATGTTCCGAGGCTTTCAGCAGACGGAACTTTCAGCGCTGACTTGGAAGTATCTTCCAACGGCATCCCTGCGGGCATGGAGTACGAAGTTATCTTGACCTACCGCCCTCTGGATGACGCACACCCCTATCAGTGGAGCACTGAGGACCGTATTCGCACAGCACTCGCCGTGACGAGTAATTTCCCGCAGTCTGCTTTGCCTTCTATTACCTATGATGTGGATTCTATTTCTGAGGAGCAGATTAATTCAGGAAAACCAATTGAAATCAATATGACGGGTTCGGGTTTTGACGGGATGAATAAGCTGCGTTTCACCCTTGTGGAAATCGACCCGAATGATCCTGAAAGTTATCATCGTTATTCAGATTTCGAGGATTTAGTTCCTGCAGATTCTCCGTACTTGAAGCGGGTTTTTCATGGTCTGATTCCTAACGGTCATTTTCAGCGTAAGATTACGATTCCTGCCGGTTTTTTAAAGCCTGGTAAGGGGTATTATCTGAGCGTGGTTGGATCTTATCCCTCTGGGGTTGATTCTTCTCCCTTCGGCATTAACGCTATATCGCGCGATTTCCCCTTCATTCCTGTGGGTAAGAACCCCGCGAAATGCCTTACCAGAGCAATACGTACCGCAATACCCTTCCGAAGGTTTCACTGTCTCCTCAGACGGTTGACCCGCACCATGAGGGGAAATATAAAGTTACTATTTCTAACATTTCCCCGGAAGTTGATTTGGGGTATTACGTCAAATCCGTCGACATTTATAGTAAAACCGCTCGAAAGACTATCGTCGGAATTACTGACATTCCTTACTTTGATTATGACATTATTGTTGTCCGTAACCCTGACGGTACCCGCACCGTAGAACTTGAAATTGACTCTGCAGTCATCAAGGAGTTGCAGAATGTGTACCTTGGTTCTGAGGCAGAGCTGAGGGTAGCTTTCTCAGATTCTCTTTATCAGAAGGGTAATCACATTTTTACGGTCACTGCGTCCGTGCAGCTGGCTGCTCCTCCGACCCCGATAAATCCTCCCGCATCTGATGAAGTGCGTTTGAGTGTCACTTCAGGTACCCTCAATATTTCTGAGGGCGGCACTGTCTCTGTGACGACTGCACCGCTGAGTGCTGAGTTCCGCAAGAAGTACACGCTCTTCGAGTTCGGCATTGTGGAGCGAGGGAAGAACTACGAGTGGTCAAGCTACGGCAGTAAGCTACCTGAAGCCCAGTACGGTAAGAGAGTCGCTACCCTTCGAAATCAGGGGAAGGTTCATGAAAACCCTGATGGAAGCATTACGTTCACCTTTGATGTTCGCAAGCAAATCTTTGATGTACCCGAGGGAACTCTCTTCGATGTCGTGTTGACGTTCTACCCGTCTGATGAAGCTGAGCCGGATTTGCGTTGGGAGTCGACAGACCGCCGTCTTACGGCACGAGCTTCTCTGCCGGTAGTGCGTGACCCTGAGCCTGTTCAGCCAACGTACCGCTACAGCATTTCGGCGATCGATAAGCCGTGGCAGGATACCACTCTGACGGTTGAGGGCTACCATATCCTCGATCCTCATGCGGTAGGTGGTCATGAATCGGTTGCGCACCTCACCCTCTACGAGGCTGACCCGGCCACCGGAAAGATTATGGGACGCCCTGTTTTCTCCGACATCATTCCGCTGACAGAGTGCGGACAACTTTGCGGCGGATTCCATAATCGTTACTTCAGCACGGAGATGACAATTCCGGCGGGTACGTTGAAGCCGGGCAGGCTCTACATGATTGGCATCTACGGTTCTAATCTGCCTCGTCCTGGCGAAGAGGAGTACAGCGGTAGCCTACTGACCAGTGTCGCTGAGTTCCTTCCCGTGCGGTCTACGCAGCCTAACCCTGACCAGCCTGTAGCGCGTCCGGACTTGTACATTCTGAATAAGCGCATCAGCCCGTACCAGGAGATGAATACCCTCACCGCACGAGTCTCGAATCTTCCGAAGCTTACCGATGGTCATTACCGTTTCTCGGTTCAGGCAACGGATGATTCTGGCAAGCCAACCGGCGAGAAGGCCCTGGAACAGGTCATTCCTGCTGAGCACCTTCTGAGTGGTTCTACGGATGAGAAGCTGAATATTCCCGGTAGCTCTCTGAATTATGAGGGGTCTTACAGGGTTGTTCTGGAGAAGGTAATCCCCGGCAAGAACGGTGCCGCAGATACGGTCGAGCAGGTCACTTCTGAGGACCTTGAGCTCTTTGTAAGCTACACTGCGGAGCGGGAAGCGGCTGTTGAGTGGGTTAAGCAGCAGGTTCTTCTGGATGAACATAAGGCTGTGCTGAGTCGCCGCGATGTCACGGTGGCGCTGTACCGTCTTGCGGGCGCACCTCATGTTGAGCTGCCTGCAACCAGTCCTTACGCGGATGTAACCCCGGACGATCCGGACTACGCCGCGTACATTTGGGCTCGTCAGAAGGGTATTACCTTCGGTTGGGTCGATGGTAAGTTCCACCCGGAAGCGAACCTTTCGATTGCCTCGACGGTGGCATTCCTGTACAGGTACCAACGAGCGCTAACCCCTGCGTCTTCGCCGGAGTCGAGCAGTTTGCCGTCTTCGTCTGTACCGAAGAGCGATACGTCAGATAGCAGTAATGTACCGGAGGAGTCTCCCACACGGGATTCACGTTCGCGGGTGCACTGGCCCGAGTATGAGCGTATGGACACTGCGTTCTGGAGGGAATCGCTGTGGGCTACCCAGCAGATTATCTGGGGATACGCAGAATATTATCGAGGCCACGGTGAGAATTTCAGCTTGGATACTGTTTCCTCTTGGGAGTTCTCACTGATGCTCTACCGCATGACGCACGGCGGCAGTCGTCTCAAGTAGTTACCCTGAAGTAGTTATTTGAGAGTCGCCTCCAGCGGCCACGCAGCCTGATACTGTGTTGCTTTACAATCGGTGATGGCGGGCTGAAATTTCGGGCTGATTCGCCCGGCTTTTCAGCCCGCCAGCACTTTCGCTAAGACGCACTGTGCCCCCCCCCTTTCTACTCAACTTTTCGTTCATTTCTCCCCTTCCACTCAACGTTTTCCCTCACTCGCTTCAATCACCTCGCAGAAAACCACTGTGCAGAAAGCAACTATGTAAAAAGCACAGTGCAGAACATTAGATGGGATAACCGTGTCTTCTTTCTTCCGACCAACCACCGCTCAGGGTGCTAAAACGCCCGCCCTAAAAGCCCCTACCCAAAATGCCCACACTCTAAAGACTCAGGGCAAGAAGGCAATCAGCCTCTCCCTGTTGCTGGGCATGACCCCGCTTGCGGGTATTACCCCGGCGGCACTGGCGGCACCGAACCAGCCCGCACAGATGGAGCCCCCTCAAGCGGATCCGGCGAGCACCGCCTCCCCTGCCGCATCGTTGCAGGCAACCCCCGTAGCTGCCGCCCCCGGTGCCTCAGATACAGGTGCCGCAGCCACTGGCGCCAGCGATGCCGACAAGATTGATTTGAAGGTCACCACCGGCACTCTCAATATTTCTCAGGGTGGCACGGTGTCCGTGACGACTTCCCCGTTGACCCCCGAGTTCCGTAAGAAGTACAAGCTCTTCCAGTTCGGTCTCGTGAACCGTGGTACCGGTTACGAGTGGTCCCGTACCGGCGAGGCAACCCAATATCCGATGCACCGCGGCAAGGTTGATCATCTTCGAGATGACGGTATTGTCCACGACAACCCGGACGGGAGCCTCACCTTCACCTTTGAGGTCAAGAAGCAGACCATCCCGGCTACCCCTTCGCCTGCCCTTGACGTGGTGCTGACCTACTACCCGGCGAGCGAGCGCGAGCCGAACGCCGATGAGTATGAGGACCCCCGCCTTACTGCCCGTACTCCGCTCAGCCTGACTCAGGACCCTGAGCCGGATCATACTACTTACGTGTACAGCATGCCGGCGATTGATAATCCCTGGGTTGATACACAGCTGACGATTGAGGGCTACCATATTCTCTCTAAGCAGCTTGTTGAGCCGGGGAGTGCCCCGGCATATCTGATGCTGTATGAGGTTGACCCTGCCACGGGAAAGATGGTGGGCAAGCCTGTTTTCACTCATGCAGTTCGTTATACGGATTGCGGTGAATACTATTGCTGGAGCTTCCTCAACAACTATTTCTCTGCTGATGTGACAATTCCTGCGGGTACTCTGCGACCGGGCAAGTCGTACATGATCGGCGTCTACAGCGGCTTCTTCCCGAATCCGGATGAGGAGAAGGTGCCCGGTAGCCTTTTGACGGATGTTGCCCCCGTTTATTCCGGTGCGCTCGCCCAACTCGAACACCGAGGTGAAGGACGCCGCCCCGGTTCTGCGCGTTGAGCCGCAGCAGATGAGCCAATATCGTTCTGATTCACCGCAGGTGAGCCCCTATTGGGAGAAGAACACGTTGCAGGTGCGTGCCGTGAATCTGCCGAAGCTCGCTGAGGGCCATTACCGTTTCTCGATGCAGGCTACGGATACTTCTGGCAATCTGACCGGCCAGAAGGCGCTGGAGCAGGATATTTCGGCTGACCGTATCCAGAGCGGTTACACGGAGGCGACGCTCACTATTCTCGGTGAGGCACTGAATTATCAGGGCGGTTACAAGCTGGTGGTGGAGAAGGTTCTTCCCGGTCGGGGTGGTGCCGCGGATTCTGTGCAGCAGGTTGTTTCTACTGACCTTGGTTTGGTGGTGAACGCGTTTGAGGAGCGTGAGGCTGCGAAGAGGTGGTACAAGGCTCAGCAGCTTCCTAAGTCAGAGTCCTATTTCTGAGAATTTGACGCGCCGTGATCTGACGGTGGCTCTCTATAGGTTGGCGGGTTCCCCAAAGGTTGAGCTTCCGGCGACCAGTCCGTATTCGGATGTTCAGCCTAGCGACCCGGACTATGCAGCGATTGTGTGGGCTCGTCAGCAGAGCATTACGTCCGGTTGGATTGATGGTAGTTTCCACCCGGATGCGCAGCTTTCTACTCGCTCTATCGTTGCGTTCTTGTACAGGTATCAGCGTTCGCGCGGTAAGGTATCGCCCATCTTGCCGGCTGCCGCGCCTCAGCCTCGTAACGGCAGCTTGCCGGGGTCGAAGGATTCTGAGCTGAGCACTAAGAATTGGGCTACGGATTTAAGCGAGGGTAGCGCTTTTGGGCGGGAATCTCGGTGGGCTGTGCAGCAACACATCTGGGGCTACGCCGAGGATTGGCTACGCGAGGACTTTACCTGGCCGCAAACGACCACCTACGACTTGGCGGTCATGCTGTACCGTATGGCGCAAGGCGGCAGCCGTCTCACATAGTGTCTCGCCATGGTGTTAGCCATTCTGGTTGGCTTTCGTCAAATAGGCGACTTTATGGCTCTGTTTATGTGCCATTTTTATTGTGGGTGACTTTTATGTTGCCTTGCCCACCGCATTGTGAATATTCTCAACCTGCAGAGGTTGCATAGGTGCGAATTTTTCGAATGCGGTGGGTTTTTTACGCTTTCTTTTTCGTACAGTGACCGGTGTTTGTGCTTATCAGCACACTATTTAGGCATATTTTCCACGTCATGCACATACTTTTTAAAGCTATACTTCACCTTAAGACATGCGATAAAACACACAGGCATTTTTCGCACTGATGACCTTTCAGGTTCCAGCACGTCTTAACTATTTGCTACGGTGTTTATGCGCACCACACTCGATGCGTGACACCGATAAAAACTGATTGGATAACAATGTCCTCACTTCCCAACCACATGCGCTTTGCGCTACCCAAAAACATGGCCAAGAGCGGCTGCGCCATCACCCTGGCTGGCGCTATGCTCTTGCCTCTCTCCCCCGCGTTTGCCGCACCTGCTACTCCGGTAGCAGCCCCGGCTGTTGCACAGGGTGAAGTTCAGGGTGCTCAGCGTCTGCAGGTTACCTCCGGCACTTTTGATATTCTCAAGGGCGGCAACGTGACGGTTAGCGGCTCCGGTTTCTCCAAGGACTTCGTTAAGGGCAAGTCGTTCCGCCTGTACGTTGTTCCGAAGGGTGAAAGCGTTGCTTTCCCGCCGCACCACCCGCGTGATTACCCCTTCTATGTTCAGGATGTTCCCGCGTCCGCCTTTGCGGCTGACGGCACCGTGAACCTGACCGCTTCTATCGGCGCTAACTATCTGGAGGCCAATGGCTCGTCCTTCGATGTTGTGCTCGGTTACCGCGATGACGCTGAAGACGGCTGGATTCCCGCGGATGAGGTTCGTACTGAACTGAAGGTTGCGGATGTTCCCGCCGTTGATTCCCCCACCCTGTCGTACAGCGCTTCGTCGGTGAATGCTTCTGAGAACGCTAAGGTCACTGTGAACGGTGCTGGCTTCCAGAACATTTCGTACAACGGTAGCGAGTCGCTGATTGTTGCGGTTCGTGCGGTTGATCCGGCGACCGGTAAGGCGACCGGCCCTGCGCTGGCTCAGTCGGAGGCTAAGTTCACCTCCTACTCTGCTTTCTTTGGTCAGTACATGGGTTACACCAACGGCCGTTTCTCGACTGTTCTGGACATCCCGGCGGGCACCCTGAAGTCCGGTAGCTCCTATGTTGTGCAGACTTTCGAGTTCAACGTCCCGGAAGATAACGATGAGGCGAACAGCCAGGCACTGAGCACTCAGGCGTTTGTTCCGGTGAACGGCGAGAACGTTAAGAAGGAGTCTCCTTCGGTTTCTTTGAGCACTGACAAGGTGGATTTGAGCTATTCGACCACTATCCGTGTGAAGGGTAAGGATTTCGACGTCCCCGCTGGTGCTACCGTGAACGTGCTGTTCTCGGCTGCTGAGGCTGATGGCAACCCGACCGGTGAGGCTCTGGAGAGCATCACTCTGAGCGCTGACCGTGTGGCGACCGGCGCGTTTGAGACGACCGTTAACGTTGACGGCACCAAGCTGGATGAGGATAGCCACTACGCTATTTTCGTGACCGTGAACTACGCAGATGGTCAGAGCGAGCGCATCGCGGCTGATTACCTGACTCTGACTGGTGAGTCTGCGAACCAGAAGGCTCATGAGCGTTTCGCTGACGTTCCGGCTGCTCATGCGAACCACAAGGCTGTTCTGTGGGCTGCTGATCAGAAGCTGATTGATTCTCGTGAGAAGGATTGGTTCGGCGTTAATGATGATGCGACCCGCGGTGAGCTGACTGTTGCGCTGTACCGTCTGGCTGGTTCCCCGAAGGTTGATCTTCCGGCTACTAGCCCGTACCCGGATGTGAAGACTGACGACCCGAACTACGCTGCGTACATTTGGGCTCGTCAGAAGGGTATTACTTTCGGCTGGTCTGATGGTAAGTTCCACGCGAATGCGTCTGTTTCTAACGCTACTGTTGCGGCGTTCCTGTACCGTTTCGATGGTAAGAAGCCGGTTGCTGTGACTGAGGCGCCGTACACCGATGTGAAGGTCGGTTCTGCGTTCTACCGTGAGATTACTTGGGCTAAGCAGCAGAAGCTGCAGGTCTTCCCGGGTTCTGAGTACCACCCGTCTGCGCTGGTGAGCCGTGGTGAGCTGGCTGGTTTCTTGATGAACTACAAGGTCCGCTAGGGCTCTATAAGGTTCACTAGGGCTTTATAAGCTTCGCTAGGACTAATCTCTAGAGTCTATGGATTATACCGGGCTGGCGGCGATGAAACGTTGGTTTCGTCCCGCTGGCCCGGCTTTTCTGTGCCATTGCGGGGTGTTTATGAGGTGTCTGCAGGGTATCTGTAGGGGCGCGTGCGGGACTGTCGCCCGGTGCTGTTCCACGGTTTTTCGAGGTATTTTTGCCGGCTAACACGCTAATGTGGGCTGTACCGCATGTGGGGCGCACCTCATGCGGTACCCGCTATTGGGCGGATTTTTGGGGTGCTCCACTCCCCTTTTTAAGAATGTTCTGTGGAGTGTAAATTAATATTTTTCAAGCTGTGGTTTATGCTTAGGACTGTTGCGCCCCCCTTGGTGCGCACCCTTATCCGGCTGGGTGCGTAGAACTAGAGGGAGCCCATCACACACCGATACATCAACCACATTGAGGATTTATGTCCCAGGATTCTAAGCAGTCGACTGATACTGCCCATAATTCTTCTGCACCTCTGCTGGCACCGGAGGGCACCTCCGAGGCTTCTTCTCAGGCTGAGTCGAAGAAGCGTAAGCGCCGCCGTATTGAGCTGGCTGTTGGCGCTGTGGCGCTGGCGGGTGTTTTGTATCTGCCGTTCTCACCTCTTTTCTCTTTTTATGATCCGTCGGAGGCGCGTCTTTCTTCGGCGGATACTGCTGCGCCGGCGACCGCTTCGGCGATTTCTACTTCTGCTCTGGTGTCGAGTTCTTCGACCCAGGGCCCCGAAGATTCTGCGTCCGTCCGTGACCGCGCCGGATGCGAATACTATTTTTGCTGATGCCCCTGAGGATTCTGCGTACTATGCGGGTATCCGTTGGGCTGTTCGTACCCAGACTATGGAGCCGGTTTCTGAGGACCATTTTGGTGCCGAGGATCCGGTGACTCGTGGCGAGTTGATCACCATGTTCTATAAGCTGGCGGGTTCGCCGGCGGTGACCCATCCGGAGCATTCGCCGTATGCGGATGTTGATGACTCTGACCCGAACTATGATGCGTACCTGTGGGCGCGTCAGGAGCGTATTACGTCCGGCTGGGTTGATGGTAAGTTCCATGCGGAGGCGCGCTTGTCGAATGCTTCCGCTGCGGCGCTTCTGTACCGTGCTGATGGTGCGCAGAAGATTCAGATGTCGGGTACTTCCCCGTTTAGCGATGTTTCGTCTGCGACTCCGTTCTACCGTCAGATTGTGTGGGCGTCGCGCCATGGTGTGTCGACGGTATCTGAGGGTAATGCTTTGAGCCGACGGCTCAGACGTCTCGTGGTCGTGTTGCGATGATGATGTACCTGTACTTCCGCACTTCCTAGTTTTCGCCCTTCCTCGTTTCACGCTTCGTTTTAGTGCTTGGTTAGTGTATTTGGCAGCCCCGTGTTCCCGAATGGTTTTTCTGTTCGGGGGCACGGGGTTCTGTTTCTCGAAGTTCAGCATGCTGGGTTCTTAGCGGCTGGTCAACCTGGGAAACCCTCAGAACCTTCAAGCCTCTCTTGAGTGTTTCCTGATATCTGTTCAACCCTTTGCTAGGGTGAGAGTGTCCCCTAAATCGACGGGGATATTCGACCATTTCTCATTGGGTTGGCGCAGATTCGACGAAGATTTCTCACTCCCTTTCAGAAACTGCATTGGCGCGATGGGTTCGACCGATAAGGAATGATTATGTCCGCTCTTCCGAATTTCAAGGCTTCGTCCTTCTTCCGTGCAGCACGGGGTTGCGGTGCATTGGCGTTGGCTGGCGCGATGGTTTTGCCGATGTCTCCTGCGCTTGCTCAGAATGTTGCCGCGGATGCTCCTGCGGCGGCTGTTGCTGGTTCCCTGCCGGATGATCGCGTCCGCGAGAATCCTGTTGCTACTTCTGATGAGTTCGCTCCTCATTGGAGCTACAACGCTTTGAAGGATACCGGTAACGATCAGGTTCTGAACTTCTCAGGTTGGGACTTCAACGGCGATATTAACTCCCCGAAGGGTGTTCAGATTGTTGTGCGTGAGAAGGGCTCGAACACCCCCGTCCTGGCTATTAGCGACATTATCGAGTACAACGACCCCGAGTATTCGTCCCAGTACCAGCATGGGCTCCTCAACGGTAACGTTAAGATTCCCGCTAACACCCTGGATACGGCGAAGCAGTACACCGTTGAGGTGTGGGGCAATAACGGCTACGAGGGTAGCGATAAGCTTGTCACTCCCGTCGTGGGTCAAGCTCCCGAAGGCCGCGGTACCCTGCTCGCTTCCCAGGCGCTGAACTTTAATGGCTCTGATGGTTCGCAGGCTGCGGATGTTCCGGGAGCTAAGCCTATTCAGGAGGCTACCCCGACGTTTGAGGTTCTGTACGACGGCAAGGCTCAGCTGCTGTACACCTTCGAGGGCGGTACCGTCCACGTGAAGGGTTCGGGGTTCACCAAGGAGTGGCGCGAGAAGCACGGCAAGGTGGCGGTTTATCTGGCCGCTTCTCAGGGCGTTCCCGATGGTAGCCTTCTGCCCGCTGATGATACACCGCTCCGTTTTGAGGAGGGTAAGGACTTCACCATTGCCGAGGACGGCACCCTGGATGCTCAGCTGACCGTCAAGCCGGGCGCGCTGCTGAACTACTACGAGCCTCGCAACTACTTCCCCGGTATCCCGCGTTACGAGGTGCGTTACGAGGTTGACCTGGTTGCTGAGAAGCAGGGCGACCCCCAGCTGACGGTTAAGGACCTGTGGGCTGGTAAGAACGTGGTGCAACGTATTGCGGTGCAGACTCAGGCGTACCGCCCTGAGAAGTTTGCTCCCAAGGTGGAGTACAAGGCTCTGGGCGACACCACCGCGGATCAGGATATTTACTTCTCGGGTACCGGCTTCTACGGTGAGATTGCTTCCCCCAAGGGTGTTCAGTATGTAATCCGTGAGAAGGGTTCGAACACCCCGGTTCTGGCAACCAGTGACCTTATTGAGTACAACCACCACGACCGAGCCTTTGAGTTCGTGAACGGTGAGCTGTCCGGTAGCGTCAAGGTCCCGGCGAACACTCTGAATCCGGCAAAGAAGTACGTCGTGGAGGTGTGGGGTAACAACGGTTACGAGGACGGCGAGTTTGTCGCTCCCGTGGTGGGTAAGGCACCCGAGGGCCGCGGTACTCTGCTGGCTTCTCAGGACCTGAATTTTAGGGTTCTGATGCGTCCAACACTGATGATAAGAAGCCTAGCCTGACCGATGAGCAGCGCAAGGAACGCGCTACCCGCGGCGAGCTGGCGGTGGCTCTGTACCTTCAGGCTGGCGCGCCCGAGGTGAAGCTGCCTGAGACGTCCCCCTGGCCGGATGTGAAGACTGACGACCCGAACTACGCGGCGTACATCTGGGTTCGTGAGAAGGGCATCAGCTACGGCTGGTCGGATGGCAAGTTCCACGCGGACGCTGGTATCTCGAACGCTACCGTTGCAGCGTTTACTTACCGTGCGGCTGGTTCTCCTGCGGTGAAGGGCGATTCTCCCTATGTGGATGTTAAGCCTGGTGCTCCGTTCTATCGTGAGATTCTGTGGGCTAGCCAGAACTTGCCTACTGTGTACGGTGGTCAGTATTTCCTTCCTAAGCAGCTGCTGACTCGCGGCCACTTAGAGACTGTTCTGACTGCTTTCCAGTCTCGCTAAGCTAGCTCGCTAAACTGGCTCTGCTTATCGACTAGTCGCACGAATAACCCCGTGTTCCCGAGTGGTGTTTCTATTCGGGAGCGCGGGGTTCTGTTTTCGGGGTTTAGCTTGCTGAGTTTAGCTTGCTGGGTTCAATTTTTAGTGGCTGATCAACCTGTGAAAAACCTCAGAACCTTCAAGCCTCTCTTGAGTGTTTTCTGACATCTGTTCACCCCTTTGATAGGGTGAAAATGTCCCCGAAACCGACGGGGATATTCGACCACTTTCTCATTGGGTTGGCGCAGATTCGATGGAGTTTTCTCACCCCAGGAACCCTATGAACCTGCATCATCCCGGTGGGTACGACCCGTTAGGATGATGTATGTCCACGCTTCCGAATTCTAAGTCTTCTTTCCTCCGTGCGGCGCAGGGGTGCGGCGCACTGGTGCTGGCTGGCGCGATGGTTCTGCCGATGACTCCGGCACTCGCCCAGGATGCGGCACCTGTGGCTAATGCGCCGGCGGCGAATGCTGCAACTCCCAAGCCGGCTGCTCAGGACGCAGCGGCACAGCCGACGTACTCCGCTGATTATGACGGTATTCTGTACACCGGCGAGGGCGGCACCGTGACTCTGAAGGGTGCCGGTTTTACTAAGCAGTGGCGTGAGCAGCACGGCACCGTTGTCTTTTACATTGCGGCTACGAAGGATCGTCCCGGTAACGCTGAGCCTTCCATGTCAATGCTCCGTTTTGAAGAGGGTAAGGACTTCACCATTGCCGATGACGGCACTTTTTGAGGCAAAGCTGACCATCAATGCCAAGGCTCTGGAGAGTTTCTACACTCCCATCGATTATTTCCCGGGTATCACCCTGGACGAGGTGCGTTACGAGACGGGTATTTTGACCGAGGCTAAGGGCCAGCCCCAGTCGAGCATTGAGGATATTTGGGCTCGCAAGAACGTTATCGCCCACAATCCGATGTACACCCGCGCTTACCATCCTGAGGTCATGGCACCTAAGTTGAAGTACGATGCGCTGAAGGACACCACGAAGGATCAGGAGCTACTGGTCCAGGGTGAGGGTTTCGTTGGGGAGGAGTTGCCTGGCCGCGAGGGTGCCATGTACGTGATTCGTGAGAAGGGCACCGGCACGCCCGTCCTGGCGATGAGCGATATGAAGTCTTACTATGAGAGTCCCGATGGCGTAACCCGCCTGGAGGGAGGCACTCTTTACCGCACCATCAAGATCCCCTCAAACACCCTGAATCCTTCTAAGCAGTACGTCGTTGAGGCGTGGAGCGACTACGACTACGACCTCACCAAGAAGGACAGGCCCCTCATCACCCCGATTGTGGGTTACGCGCCGGAGCACCGCGGTGTTCTTATGGCTCGTCAGGATCTGAAGTTTGAGGGCGTTCCGAACTTCACGGATGCTACTGCGCCCACGCGAGAATACAAGACCCTGACCTCGAAGCTCACCTCCCAGGAGCAGCAGCAGCGCGCTACTCGCGGCGAGTTGACTGCGGCGCTGTACGCTCAGGCCGGTAGCCCCAAGGTGAACCTCCCGGCGGTCTCCCCGTGGCCGGATGTGAAGACCACCGACCCGAACTTTCCCGCCTACATTTGGGCTCGTCAAAAGGGCATCACCTTCGGCTGGTCTGATGGCAAGTTCCACGCGGAGGCAAGCATCTCGAACGCCACCGTTGCAGCGTTCACTTACCGTGCAGCGGGTTCCCCGGCTGTATCGGGCGTGTCTTCCTTTACCGATGTGAAGCCGGGTTCTGCGTTCTACCGTGAGATTCTGTGGTCCACTCAGCAGTATGTCATTAATCCGGATTTCGGCTCTTTTAATGCGACGGATCTGGTGAATCGTGGTCAATTGGAGCAGATGCTGTTCAACTTCCAGAACCGCGCCAAGTAGAACGGTGCAGGGTAGAACCGCGCTATGTAAGACGGACTAGTTCTAAGCTGAATACCCCGTGTTCCCGAATGGTTTTTCTATTCGGGAACACGGGGTTTTCTATGCCCGTTTTCTCTGCTTTTTTCTGCACCTATTTTTGGGTGCTCGCGGAATCATTGCGGCACAGAATTCAAAACTTTCAACTATTCCTTGAGATTTCTCGCGACTTCTCATTAAGGGTTTGATATGCTGAGGCTACCCCCAAAACCGACGGGGATAATCAACGAACTTCTTATTGGGTCAGCGCAACTTCGACGGTGAAGAATCGGCCGGAAATCATCCTGCAGGAATTGCCAACATCCAATGGGACGTACCATAAGGATGCTTTATGTCCTCATTTCCGAGTTCTAAGTCTTCATTCCGCCGTGCAACGCAGGGTTGTTGCGCTCTCATGTTGGCTGGCGCGATGGTTCTGCCGATGACTCCGGCGCTGGCTCAGGATACAGCACCGGTCACTAACATTTCTGTCCCTAACGCACCGGTTGCCAATACCGCTTCCCCAGTTTCTCAGGACGTCACGGATGGCCCGTCTTTCACCATTGATTATGGGGAGGGTGCGGCTTTGTACACCGATGAGTACAACGAAATTACGGTGAGGGGCACCGGTCTCACCAAGGAATGGCGTAAGCAGCACGGCGAGGCAGTCCTTTATATTGCCGCTACAAAAGATCGTCCTGGTAACACTAACCCTTCAACGTCGGTGCTTTTCTTTGGAGAAGGTTGGCGTTTCCCTATTGCCGATGACGGCACTTTTGAGGCAAAGCTGAGGATTAGATATGGCGACCTGGATACTTTCTACGACCCCATCCGTTATGATGCCCCGAATTTCCGCTGGGAAGAGGTGCGTTATGAGATTGGCATCCTCACTGTGCCTGAGGGGCAGCCCTGGCCAACCATTGAGGATATTTGGGCTCGTAAGAACGTGGCTATCCACCAGCCGATATATGCCCGTCGCCATCCTAAAATTATCGGGACCCATTGGAGGTACGATGCCCTGAAGGACACCGCGAAAGATCAGGAGGTGATGATTGAGGGTGAGGGTTTCAGCGCGAATGAACTCCCCGGCCGTGAGGGTGTCATGTACACGATTCGAGAGAAGGGCACCGGCACCCCCGTCCTGCTCATGAGCGAGATGGAGCGCTACTACGATCGTGGCAATGGCACACTTCAGCTGTGGGGAAATGCTGTTTACAAAACCATCAAAATTCCCGCGAACACTCTGGATCCGTCTAAGCAGTACGTCCTTGAAGCATGGAGCGACTATGGCTATGTCAGCCAGACGGATAAGACTCTGATTACACCGCTGGTGGGTTTGGCGCCGGAGCACCGCGGTGTCCTTATGGGCCGTCAGGACCTGAAGTTTGAAGGTCTTAAGGAATTCACGAATGTATCTTTACCCAAGCCCAAGTATAAGCACCTCTTCTCAAAGCTTAGCGATGAGGAACAGCAGCAGCGCGCTACTCGCGGTGAGCTAGCTGCGGCACTGTACCTTCAAGCTGGCGCCCCCAAGGTGAACCTCCCTGCAGTCTCCCC
>BNJT01001920.1_pt1 | contig 88500 bp, 150 predicted proteins | sample 8540491 | NCBI WGS metagenome assembly BNJT01 (sample SAMD00202455, study PRJDB9452) | human saliva metagenome | host: Homo sapiens | reverse complement strand
GCTTTCAACACTTCCAGCATGGTGCTGCCAATTCAGCAGCAGGACTGCGGGTGTAAAGCGATGCTCGGCTTTTTCGAAAGCGGCGAATTTTTCTTCCGCAGTACCTTTACCGCCGGAGATAATCGCACCGGCGTGACCTATCGTTTGCCTTTAGGGCGGTCACACTAGCGATGCTAACCGACAACGGGTTTGGTTACGTTGGATTGGATGTATTCGGCTGCTTCTTCTTCCGCAGTACCGCCGATTTCACCGATCATGATGATGGCGTCGGTATCGGGGTCTTCTTGGAAGAGTTTCAGCGCATCGATTTGGTTCATACCCGGAATCGGGTCGCCGCCGATACCGATACAGGTTGGTGACCCAAAGCCCAGTTTGGTGGTTTGTGCCACGGCTTCGAAGTCAATGTACCGGAACGGGAAATGATGCCGATGCGGCCGGGGTGTGGATGGCACCGGCAGCAATGCCGATTTTGCACTCGCCCGGAGTAATCACGCGCGGGCGGTTAAGACCGACCAAACGTGCCGTTGCCGTTGGTTTCAAGTAGCGTTTGGCTTTGAGCATGTCCGAGAGTCGGTACGCCTTCGGTAATCACAACCACCAAGCCTACGCCCGAATCAACGGCTTCAACGATAGAGTCCAACACAAACGGAGCCGGAACGTAAATCACGGATGCGTCCGCGCCGGTTTCTTTAACGGCTTCTTTCATGGTGTTGAACACGGGCGAGTTCAGGTGGGTTTGACCGCCTTTGCGCGGGTCACGCCGCCGACGATCTCGTGCCGTAAGCGAGAGCTTGTTCGGGTGGAAAGTGACCGTTTTTTACCGGTGAAACCTAGACCAATACTTTGGTGTCTTTATGTAATCAATACGCTCATTCTTTTCTCCTTAGGCGTTTACGGCTGCGACAATTTTTCGGCTGCGTCATTCAGGCCGTCGGCGGGAAGTCAGTTTCAGACCTGATTCGTTCAGGATTTTCGCGCCGAGTTCGGCGTTGTTTGCCTTCAGACGGACAACGACAGGCACGTCAACGTTGATTTCTTTAACGGCTGCCACGATGGCTTCCGCAATCATGTCGCAACGTACGATACCGCGCCGAAGATGTTGATCAATACGCCTTTGACGGATTTGTCTTCGAGAATCAGTTTGAACGCTTCAACCGCGCTCTTTGGTCGCGCCGCCGCCTACGTCAAGGAAGTTGGCAGGTTGGCCGCCTTTGAGTTTGATGATGTCCATGGTTTGCCATCGCCAAACCTGCGCCCGTTCACCATACAGCCGATGTTGCCTTCCAGCAGCGTAGTTCAGGTCGAATTCGGAGGCTTTCAGCTCGCGTTCGTTTCTTGGGATTTGTCGCGCAATTCCAGCGATTTTCGGCAGGCGGTAGAGCGCGTTGCTGTCGATACCGATTTTGCCGTCCACGCAGGCCAGCGCGCCGTTTTTCGCGGACTGCCAGCGGGTTCACTTCAAACAGGGCGAAGTCGTTTTTCGACAAACGCTTTGTACGCGCCGGTCATCAGTTGACGAAATTCGTTGATTTGTTTATCTTTCAAGCCAGTTAGATGCCACTTCACGCGCTTGGCAGGGTTGCAGACCTACCAACGGGTCAGCGGTTACTGAAGATTTTTCAGGGTTTCGGCGGCAACTTTTTTCGATTTCTCACCGCCTTCGGTCGAAGCCATGAATGTGATGCGACGGGTAGGACGGTCAACCACCGCGCCCTAAATACAGCTCGGTTTTGCACGGTACATGTCTTCGCAAACCAAAACGCTGTTGACCGGCTGACCGTTGGCATCGGTTTTGATAAGTAGCCAGATTGGTGCCAATCAGGCTTTCTGCCACTTCTTTGGCTTCTTCACGGCTCTGACGGCACTTTGACGCCGCCCGCTTTACCGCGTCCGCCTGCGTGGACTTGCGCTGACGACAGCAGATTTGCCGCCCAGTTTGTCGTAAGCGGCTGCGGCTTCTTCGCCGTTGTGCGCCAAAAATACCGCCTTGCGGGCAAGCCGTAGCCTGCCAGCAGTTCTTTAGCCTGATACTCGTGTAGATTCATGGATTTCTCCTTTAGATTAGTGGAATGCCCTGAGACTGCCCATAAAATGAGCAACCCCGTGCGTTTCAGACGACCTTTCGGCGGTCGGAAAATCGTCGTTTCACTTGCTGAACGGCAGCCACATCCGCGCAAGCGAGATACATGGTGCGCCGCCGCCTCCGAGGATAAAAAGACGATGCCTTTTTACGCGAATTCGGGCAGAGCAGGTAAACGGCAAGGCTGAAACTGATAAACAACAATGCCACGCGCCGACCAATTCTTTTGTCTTTGAAGCGGTTGAGCGGATAAGTTTCGGTCATCATCACATACATCTGCCACAACGCGGCCATACACGTACTGATGATGCCCATCGGTATGAACAGGATACCGATTACTTCTTTATTCATAATCAAAATGCTGTCTGTGAATGTGTCGCCGATTATATATAGTGGTTCAAGATTTAAACCAGTACTGCGTTGCCTCGCCTTGCCGTACTATCTGTACTGTCTGCGGCTTCGTCGCCTTTTGATCCTGAATTTAAACTTAACCCACTCATCGTGGATTCATAGAAAATGCTTAAATCGTCATTTCCGGCAAGAGAACAATGGCAACTGCATATGCCTATTTTCCCTCTATACCTATCAGACATTGCTTCCGAACATTCATCTTTCGAAAAGGTCGTCTGAAAACTTTTCAGACGACCTTTTTATCTTACTTGACCTCATCAGCCATGCAAAGCGCGCTTGTCGGCGGCCAGTGCGGCTTCATGGAACCACCTCGGACAAGGTCGGGTGGGCATGGATGATGCGTGCGATGTCTTCGCTGCTGGCGAAGAATTCGAGCGCAGTGACGCCTTCAGTGACCAATTCGCTGACAACCGGGCCGATCATGTGTACGCCCAAGATGCGATCGGTTTTGGCATCCGCCAACAGCTGACCGTACCTTTTGCCTTGCCCATTGCCAACGCGCGGCCGTTTGCGCGAAGCCGGAAGTACCTTTTTGTATTCCACGCCTTCGGCTTTGAGCTGCTCTTCGGTTTTGCCGACCCAAAGCGATTTCGGGGTCGGTGTAAAATCACGAACGGTACGCTGTTGAAGTCGATATCGGTTTCTGACCGGCGATGCGCTCGGCAACTGCCACGCCTTCATCGCTGGCTTTGTGCGCCAGCATCGGGCCGCGAACCACGTCGCCGATTGCCCAGACATTAGGCGGGTTGGTGCGGCATTCGCCGTCCACCTTGATAAAGCCGCGCTCGTCTTTTTCCCAAAGCCGACGGCTTCGGCGTTCAAGCGCTTTTGGTGTTCGGAATGCGGCCGATGGCGACGATGAGTTTGTCGAAGACTTCGGTTTTGGCTTCGCCCTGCGGCAGTTTTGGTAGGCAACGGACACGCCTTTGCCTTCAGATTTGATGTCGCCGATTTTCACGCCCAGTTCGATGTCAAAGCCCTGCTCTTTGCCAGAAACTATTTGACAGGCTTCTTTGGCGATTTGCTGGTCGGCGGCGGCAAGGAAGGTCGGCATGGACTAGGATGGTTACTTGCGAACCGACGCGGTTCCATACGAACCCATTTCCAAACCAATCACGCCCGAACCGATGACGCCGAGTTTGGCAGGCACTTCGGTCGGGTTCAATGCGCCTTCGTTGTCCAATACGTTTACATTGTCGATGGCAACCTGCGCGGCGGACGCGGCACCGGAACCGGTCGCTACTGATGACGTGTTTGGCTTCGATAACGGTTTTTCGCCTTTGTTATCGACTTCGATTTGGTAGGCATCGCCGTTTTTGCCGGCAAAGGAAGCCGTACCGAAACAGGCTGGTTACTTTGTTTTTGGAACAGGAATTTCACGCCGCCGGTGAGCTGGTTTGCTGATAGCGTCTTTTGCGCGCAATCATTTTCGCCGCGTCCAGTTTCAGTGTCGCCGACGCTGATGCCGTGTTCAGCAAAATCATGCTGCGCAGCGTGGAAATATTCGCTGGATTGCAACAGGGCTTTGGAAGGAATGCAGCCGACGTTCAGGCAGGTACCGCCCAGCGCGGGCGCGTCGCCTGCTGTTGACGCCAGCATCGACACGGGCGGTTTTGAAACCCAGTTGGGCGGCGCGGATGGCGGCAACATATCCGCCGGGGCCCTCAGCCGATGACTTACTATCATCGTTATGGACATATGAAAAATCCTTTGTTTGACATTTTGCCGCAGGAAAAACCTTCGGCAGCGGTATGGATTAACTTTAAACCAGCAGCGTTGCCTCGCCTTTGCCGTACCATCTGTACTGTCTGGCTTCGTCACCTCTCCGATGAAAGTCCAGTTCATCCACTATATTTTGCATGAGAGGTCGTCTGAAAGCCGGCTTCAACAAAATTAAAACTCATTCTGCCTTTTTCAAAAGTCGAAGCCTGCCCGTAGGCACGACCTTTTCAAATTTCAGCCCGATTGGTTCGGACGCATCAGCGGCGGCAGGAATGCGGGCTGTATTCCTGACTTCCTGTCCGGTGAAATTGTTGTAAACGCGGACGGTAGCGTGCGGATAACGTTTGCACAAAACACTGCGGGCGACGGGGAATGCCTGCTGGTTGCTGTCCATTTCAAAACGCTTGTTCAACATTCTGCCCCGCGCGTCATAGAGCGTTGACGGAATATTCCTTGCCTTCCAGATGCAGCACACGCGCCAAGCAGGAAACGACAGCCAAAAGCGGAAACAGGGAAATGGGTTTCATGGATATGCTCCTATGGATTTTCAACCGTTTGCTTCTGCACGGAAAATGGCAGCAACAAACTTTCTCCTTAGATTTCAAACATCCCGCCGTTTTCAGACGACCTTTTTCGTTTTAAGGCGTCTGAAAACCGATAAACAACCGATTTCAAACTGCTTTGTTTTATCCGCATTTATATCCCTTGGCGGCGTTTACAGATCCAACAACAGGCGTGCCGGATCTTCCAGCGCGTCTTTGATGGCAACCAGTCAGCACGGCTTCGCGGCCGTCGATCATGCGGTGGTCGTAAAGAGCGCAGATACATCATCGGACGGACGACGACTTGGCCCGTTTTTCCACGACTGCGCGCTCTTTGGTCGCGTGCATGCCAAAATGGCGGGATTGCGGCGGATTGATAATCGGGGTGGACATCATGGAACCGAGATATACCGCCGTTGGTGATGCTGAACGTACCGCCGGTCAAATCTTCCAGCGCGATTTTGCCGTCTTTGGCTTTTGGCGTAATCGACGATGAAGCGTTCGATGTCGGCAATGCTCATTTGGTCGGCATCACGCAGAATCGGTACAACCAAACCGCGCGGGCTGCCGATGGCGATACCGATGTCGAAGTATCCGTGATAAACGATGTCGTTGCCGTCAACGGAGAGCATTGACCACCGGATATTTTTCAGCGCAGCAACGGCTGCTTTGACGAAGAAAGACATGAAACCGAGTTTGGTACCGTGCTTCTCGAATCTTTTCTTTGTATTTCGCGCAAGTCCATGATGGGTTTCATGTTGACTTCTGTTGAACTGTCAAAATCGCGTTTTTCCTGCTGCGAAGCCAGAGAGCGCTCGGCGCCGCGGGCGCAGACGGCTCATCGGAACGCGTTGTTCAGGGACGTGCGCCCGCTCAGAACAGGGCGATGGCGCGGCAGCTGGCGCAGCGGCTGGTTTTGGCGGCAGCGTTTCTGACGTCTTCTTTCAAGACGCGACCGTCGCGACCGGAACCTTGCAGCGCGTTCACATCCACGCCGGTTTCGGCTGCCAGCTGCGCGGCGGCAGGCGTGCAGCGTGGTTTGCGCAGCGGCGGAGCAGCTTCAGGCGCAGGCGCGGCGGCTGGGGTTTCAGCAGAAGCGGAAGCGGTTGCCGCGGTATCGATGCGTGCCAGCACTTGCTCGGCGGCAACGGTTTCGCCGTTTTGAGCGATGATTTCAACCAATACGCCGGTCATGGAAGGTATCAAACCACTTTGTCAGTTCGATGTCAATCAGGATGCGTCGCGCGCTACGGCTTCGCCGACTTTTCTTCCATTCAGAGCGTGCCTTCAGATACGCTTTCGGACAGCATGGGTACTTTTACGTCAATAATCATTTGTGTCTCCGGATGGTCGTTGTTTTCAGACGACCTGTTGTGTATTATCTCTTTTTGTTTTGGCGGGCGTTCCGTCGAAGTGTTTTCATTCGGAACGCCGCACCGTATTGCGTTACAGCGTCATTTGCGTCTTCAACCAGTTGTTTTCAGCTGGGCGACGTATCATATGGCCACGGCTGGCGATACGCTGCTCGGACGACCGGCATAAGACAGTTTTTGGCTTTCGCCGATAACGTCTTCAAGCGGTGGCGGTTGGTAGAACGCACCTTGGTTTTTCGGCTCTTCTTGTGCCCAAACCACGGATTTCGCGTTCGGATATTTCGCCAGCTCCGCACGCAACCTCGTCCGTATGGGAACGGATAAAAGCTGCTCGACGCGGACGATGGCGACATCGTTTTCCAGTTTACGCGCTCGGCACGGCCTGCTTCCAAAGTCGTAGTAAACCTGTCCGGCGCACAGAATCACGCGTTTCACGCTTTCATTGCTGCCACGCTTGGCGGTATCGCCGATAACGGGCAGAGCGCGAACTCGGTAAAAGTTTTCCACACGGACTCATCGCGCCTTTGAAGCGCAACAGGCGTTTGGACATGAAAATCACCAGCGGTTTGCGGTACGAACCCAAGACTTGCGTTGCAGCAGATGGAACATCTGCGACGCTTCAGACAGGCATGATGACTTGCATATTGTGTTCGGAACAGGCTGCAACCCAGCGTTCTACGCGGCCGGAAGAATGCTCCGGCCCTGACGTCACTAGCCGTGCAGCAGGATGGTGTCATGCCGCACAAACGTCCCCACTGGTTTCGCCGGACGACAGGAATTGGTCGATGGTTACTGCGCCGTTGGCAAAAGTCGCCGAACTGCGCTTCCCAAATGGTCAGTTTGTCGGGCTGCTGAGCAGGCTCCGTATTCGTATGCCATCAGCTTCTTCATTCAGGATAGAATCGATGACGAGGAAGTCGGCGCACTGTCGCCCTATTGCGCCAGCGGCACATAGGCACCGTCGTCCCATTTTTCGCGGTTTTTGGTCGTGACAATACGGCATGGCGGTGCGGGGAACGTACCGCGACCGGAATCTTCACCGGAGATGCACGCCATGACCTTTGGTCACCAAGTTGGCGTATGCGAGGGTTTCCGCCATACCCCAGTCAATCGGCTGACTGCTCGCAGCCATGCCTTTTCGCGCTTCGATCACGCGTCGCCGTCGGATGCAGGGAAAAGCCTTCGGGAACGGCGGTGAATTTTTCGGCAAGACGCTCGTGTCGGCGGCAGGCAGGCCGGTTTCGACGCTTTCGCGCCAGTCCTTACCTTGGTATTTGCTCCAATCACTTGGTATGCCGGAAGCTGCTCAAAGTTGTCTACGCGACATGTTGCCTTGTCAGCGCGTCGCGATAAGCCTGTACGCAACCGTCTGCCCTCCGCCTCGGTTACGATACCTTCCGCAACCAGTTTTTCGCGTACAGTGCGCGCGTCCCCGGATGCTGCGATACTTTTTGTACATCATCGGCTGGGTCAATGTCGGGTCGTCGCCTTCGTTATGGCCCCATTTTGCGGAAGCAGACCACATCGACCACAATGTCTTTATGCGAAATTTCTTACGGTAATCCAGCGCGGCCTGGATAGCAAAACATACGCGTTCAGGGTCGTCGCCGTTGACGTGGATAACCGGGCGAAACCATTTTTCGCCACATCGGTGCAATGCACCGTCGAGCGAGTATCGCGCAGGTCGGATGTGGTAAAGCCGATTTGGTTGTTGATAACGATGTGAACCGTGCCGCGGTGGTATGGCCGCGTGTTTTGGGACAAATTGAACGTTGCCTGGTTTGACACCCCAGCCGACAAATGCAGAATCGCCGTGAATCAATACGGGCAACACTTTGTCGCGGCCGTTTCACCGTGGCGGCCCTGTTTTGGCGCGCGCCGAACCTTCGACTACGGGATTGACGATTTCCAGATGGGACGGGTTGAACGCCAATGAAACGTGCATCGGGCCGTTCGGCGTAGCGACATCGGCACAAGCCCATATGGTATTTCACGTCGCCGCTGGGCAGCTTGATTTCGGCGCGGCCTTCAGATTCGGCAAACAAATCGCCCGGCTTTTTGCCAAAGGATTAGACCAACATTCAGACGGCCCTCGGTGCGCCATACCGACGATAACCTCTTCCACACCGTCTTTACCCGCGTTCTGAATCAGGTAGATTCAGCCCGACAATCACAGCTCTCGCCGCCTTCGATACCGAAAGCGTTTTGACCGACGTATTTGGTATGCAGGTAGAGTTCCAGCGTTTCGGGCGGTCAGTTCTTTCAGGATGCGGCGCTTCTGTTCGGCACTGTATTGCGGCGTAGAGGACGCTCCTCAAAATAATTGCGCAACCAACGGCGCTCTTCGGTATTCGGGATGTAGATGTATTCCAGTGCCGAGATGGCCGCAATAAGTCTGTTTCAGATTGTTGACGATGTCGACAGCGCCATTTTGTCGCAGCCGAAGAAATCGCCCTCCCCATGCTGAACTGAACGGCCACTGTCGGCATCGCGCTCAATCCGTGAATTTGGGGTCGAGGGCTTCGATATTGCGCGGCGGCATACGTTTCAGCGGATCAAGCTGGGCGGCACCGGCACCTTGTATACGGTAAGCGGAAATCAAGCGCAATACGCCGACCTGTTTCCTCATCATCGTTTCGTCAATGCCACCCGCCGCTGCGGATTTGTGCTTGGTCAGATTGGCGAACGATTCGCGGATGGGGCCGTGGGCGACATCGACTGCGGCTGCACCGGGCTGTTTCGACAAATCGCTGAAGCCTGCTTCCATTTTCATCTACGGAATCGGATTTTTCAAGGACTGTTCGCACAGCTCTTCAATATAAGAGCGTTTGAGACCGAAAAGGTAAGAGAAATGAGTTTGTCGTCCATCATGGCGTATACTCTTTTCCAATTAGATGTGAATAAAGAGTAGAACTCCGTCTGTTTTCAGACGGCCTGCACGACCGCCCCGAACGATAGCATTCTACTCCCTTCCGGATGAAACTGCTTGTAGTATTTCGGCCCGACAAGGCTTTCAACGGTACAGGCGCAATCTAACTTTTGTTTGATAATATCAAACAGCCCGACATCTTCCTTTCGATTACGATGGTCGGGCATTCGGATATCAGCGTTGCTCCGGCGGCACGAAATCGCGGCGCAGCGCACCGGTGTAAAGCCGACGCGGACGGCCGATTTTCAGCGAAGGATCGCCCAATCATTTCATGCCAGTGAAATCCAGCCCGCTGCGCGCCAGCGAAAATCACGTAAACATCGAGTCGGAATGCCGAGTGCGGACAATACGATACCGGAAATAGAAATCCACATTCGGATACAGTTTGCGCTCAACGAAGAACGGATCTTTCAGTGCGGTCCAGCTCCATCGCCAACTTGAATTTCGGATTATCTTCAAGGTTCAGCTCTTTCAGCACTTCATAACAGGTTTGGCGCATGATGCTGGCGCGCGGATCCATGTTGCGGTACACGCGGTGGCGAAGCCCATCAGACGGTATTTGCGCTGCTTGACCCCTTCCATATATTCGGCAACATGCGACACGTCGCCGATTTCATCCAGCATCAGCAAAAACAGCTTCGTTCGCCCCGCCGTGCGAAGCGCCCCAGACAGGCGATACCCGCCGAAATAAGGCAAACGGATTCGCGCCGGAAGAACCGGCCAGCCGCACGGTGGAAAGTGGATGCGTTTTGTTCATGGTCGGCATGAAGGATAAAGAATGCAGGTCGAGCGCGCGTGCCAATACGGGATTGGGTTTGTAGTCTTCGCACGGTGTCGCGAACATCATATGCAGAAGTTTTCGGAATAAGAGGTTATTTCTCGGATAATTGAACGGCAAACCGTTGGAATAGCGGTAGCACATCGCCGCAATGGTCGGGATTTTGAAATCAGGCGGTAAATCGCGATTTTGCGGTGTTCGGATTAGTAATGTCCAGACTGTCCTGATAGAACGCGGACTAGAGCCGACTACACCCACCATCATCGCCATCGGATGCGCGTCGCGACGGAAACCGCGGAAGAACCAAGTAAGCTGTTCGTGTACCATGGTGTGGTGGCGCACGGTACAGTCAAATTCCGCTTTTTGCTTGGGCGTAGGCGGTTCGCCGTAAATCAGCAGGTAGCAAACTTCCAGATAGTCGGATTTTTCAGCAAGCTGTCTCGATGGGATAACCACGGTAATACAGCAGCCCTTCGTCGCCATCGATATAAGTGATTTTTGATTCGCAACTGGCGGTGGACGCAAATCCCCGGGATCAAAAGGCAAATAGTCCGGTGGCTTTGGTCAGCGACCGGATGTCGACGACAGTGTGGCCCAAAGCCGCGTCCAGTACCGGTAATTCTGTTTTCGCAGCCGGAAACGGTCAAGGTTACTTTTGTTTTTCACAGACATTTAGATGACTCCTTTTGTAAAAAGTAGCGGCCCGGCCGCCCGTTATTTTCGTTTTCAGACGGCCTCCATTGTTCCGGAGATGCCCGTTGATCGCGACCGTCTTATCGAGCATCGGAACCAAGTGCGCTTTGTCAGTGGTACGGCTGCCGTTAATCAGGGACAAAAGCTCTTGGTCCTGAAACGCCAATATCTCCACCAGACAGGCTCAGCTCATCGTCGTTCAAACGCTCGAATTCTTTTTCCCATAAACCTGCCGAAAATCAGATCTAACTCCAATAATCCTCGGCGGGTTTGAAAACGGATTTTTCCGTTTGGCAATATCGTCAAAAACCATCATTTCTTAAACGGCCTGTTTCAACATAATTTCTTTAATCTTACCGATGGCACGGGTCGGATCTCAAGTGTTTAGGACAGACGTCCACGCAGTTCATGATGGTATGGCAGCGGAACAGACGATACGGGTCGTTCACGTTATCCAAACGCTCGTTGGTGATGGTATCGCGGCTGTCGGCGATGAAGCGGTAGGCGTTCAGCAAACCGACGGACCGACGAATTTGTCGGGTTCCACCAGAACGACGGACAGGCGGTCGAACAGCAGGCAGCATAGAATACATTCGTACAAGCCGTCCAACTCTGCGCTCTTCCTGCGTTTGCAGGCGCTCTTTGTCGGCATCGATCGGATTGTCGTTGACGACGTAGGCTTGATGGAGTGGTATTGCTTTTGAAGAACATGGGTCATGTCCACAATCAGGTCGCGGATGACAGGCAGACCGGGCAGCGGGCGGATTTTTCGACGGCTGTTTCAAACCGCGCAATCGGTCAAACACGCCAAGCCGTTTTACCATTGATGTTTCATACGTCCGAACCGCAAATACCTTCACGGCAGGAACGGCGGAAAGACAGGGTATCGTCTTGCGCTTTCAGGCGCACCAGCGCGTCCAAAAGTTTGACGTCGGTAGGTTCCAGTTCCAACTCGTAACGTTGCATATAAGGTTTGGCATCAACGTCCGGATTGTAACGGTAAATTTCAAACTCATTTTTCCATGAGAAGTGTTCCTTTTCTCGCAAAACCGCCTGATGGTTTTATGTTATGGGGTTCAGGCTGTTCAGTGGTGGTGGTGTGGATTTTCAGACGGCCTCTTATGGTACGGAAGCCGTCTGAAAACGCATCAGTAAACGCGCTTGGCCGGTTTGATGTATTCCACGCCCAAAGGCTTGGTGTGAACCGGTTTGTAGGACAAGGTGTTGGTATTTCGAATGATACAGCGTGTGTTTCATCCAGTTTCTCGTCATCGCGCTCAGGATGGTCGTCTGAAGCGTGTGCGCCGCGCACGATTCTTTACGCGCTTCGGCAGACACCAAAGTCGCTTTCGCTACTTCAATCAGGTTATCCAATTCCAAAGCCTCGATACGCGCTATTCCACACTTTGTCTTGTCTTTGATTTCGGTACGTTTTCACGCTCGGCAATCGCCATGATTTCTGCGAACGCCTTTGCTCAGAATCTCATCGGCGCGGAACACGCCGGCATGCAGTTGGACGGAGCGTTGCAGCTCGCGACGCAGCGCATCAACGTTTTCACCTCCGGTTTGGTTATCCAAAGCGTTCGATACGTTGACGGGTCAGCTCGCCCGCATCGGCAGGCAGAGGTTTTCAATCGCTTTGCTCTTTGATGAATTTAATCATGCTGTCGCCGGCAGCTTTACCGAACACCACCAAGTCAAGCAGGGGTTGGTACCCAGCGGTTTGCACCGTGACAGCGCAAGCGCACTCGCCCGCTGCGTACAGACCTTTCACCGGCACTTCGTATTCGTCGCCTTGCGGAACAACGACTTCGCCGTGGTAGTTGAGATTTCGGAATACCGCCCATCATATAATGAGTAGTCGGCACGACGGGAATCAGGTCTTTAATCGGGTCGATACCGGCAAACTGAATGGAAATCTCACGGATGCCCGGCAGTTTTTCCATAATTTTTCAGCACCGATATGGTCGATTTTCAGCAATACATGGTCTTTGTTTTTTGCCGCAGCCGCGACATTTCCGTGAGATTTCCATCGCCATCGCACGGAAACCACGTCGCGTGAGAGCTAGTCTTTACGGTTGGCGCATAGCGTTCCATAAAGCGTTCACCGTCGGCATTCAGCAGAAATACCGCCCTCACCGCGAACGCCTTCGGTAATCAACACGCCTGCACCTGCCACACCGGTCGGGTGGAATTGCCAGAAACTCCATATCTTCCACGGAATACCCGCACGGGCGCAAATACCCAAACCATCGCCGAGTATTCATATAGGCATTGGTAGAAGACGCATACATCGACCGCCGCCACCGGTAGCAAACATCACGGCTTTAGCGTGGAAAATATAAACTTCGCCGGTTTCCATTTCCATGGCGGTTACACCAACCACATCGCCAAATTTTTCATCACGAATCAGATCTTGCGCCGTCCATTCCACAAAGAATTGCGTATTAGCACGGACGTTTTTGTTGGTACAGCGTATGCAGCATCGCATGGCCGGTACGGTCGGCAAACCCGCGCAAGCACGTTCTACCGCGCGTTTGCCGTGTTCAGCAGTATGACCGCCGAAAGGACGCTGATAAACCTTTTGCCGCTTTCCACGCGGTCAAAAGGCATACCCATGTGTTCCAACTCAATCACCGCTTTAGGGCGCGGCGCGAGCATAAACTCAATCGCATCTTGGTCGCCCAACCAGTCGGAACCTTTCAGTATCGTACATGTGCCAGTCCCAACGGTCCTCCTGCACATTACCCAAAGAGGCTGAAATACCGCCCTGCGCTGCTACAGTATGCAGACGGGTCGGAACACTTTAGACAAAACGGCACAATTCAGACCGGACTTTGGATAATTGGAGGGCTGCGCGTAAACCCTGCACCACCACCGCCGACAATCACGGCATCAAACTTGCGAACAGGAAAACCCATACTTACCCCCAAATTACTTTAATTGAATACGCAGGCAGCCGACCAACCAAACGATGGTGGCAACCTGCAGAAAAACAAACGCACGCCGAAGGGTTTGATATAGTCCATCCACAAATCGCGGATACCCACCCAAGCGTGCAAAAATACGGCGATAAAGCTGACCTGGGTGAACACTTTTCACCCAAACTTGATCGAAAAAGCCTGCCATGCCGAATATTCTTTAGGCAGGGTAAAACAGAATCACTAAAAGTGCAACGGTATGAGATCAACATGATAACCGCAGTCGCACGCTGCATCGCCCAATCGCGCAAACCGTAATGGGCACCGGTCACTTTACGCTCTACCATAACACTCTCCCAAAACGACGGTCAACACCATGCGGCAGCAAACACCAATTTGGCGGTATTGCGCAGTATTCAGCTCAAGGCCTTTGTGTGCATCCAAAAATAAAAACGGATACTGGCGAGAAAATGGTGCAGATAAGCCATAACACGCCGATTAAAATCAACTTAACCAAAGGATTGGAAACGATGGCACGGTAAGTTTCAAACGCTGACTCGCGGCTCAACGTACCGGACAGGGAGATACAGCAAAACGGGAAGCATTACAAACAAAATGACACCGCTGATACGGTGCAGGATGAAACAATTCCCGGTATCGGCAGACGGATATTCAGGGATTTCCAGAAAAACAGGGCGTGATTTGACAGGCATAGTCCGTTCCTCAGATCTTTTTCAAAACCGCTGCAACTCAAAACTACATCAAGTTACACGAAACATAATTTACCCGTTTTAGCCGCATTTGAACAGAGCAATCTGTTAACAATCTCATGTTTTTACAAAAATATGACAAATTAAATCTATCGTATTAGCCCGCCCTGCTTCGTATGACTGATTATTCGTACCTTTTTCAACCATACCGCCCTTCTACCGATGTTGACCTGCTATCATTAATATAATCTGAATCATTCTCAAAAATAGATTCGGCGGGCATCTGTTTTAGCCCGAAAATTCAAAATACTTACATTTCTTTTTCAATCAACCATCCTATACTGTTTACGCTCCCGTACCACAACAAAGGATTCTGATGAATACGACACCTCGGAAGAATACATCCCCAGCTTCCGTCGCAGGGCAACTCGACGAACCTGGGTTTTTAAGAAAAATTGGCACGCTTTGCCAGCAGATTGGGACAACCTGTCGTCCGTCAGCTTTACGCGCTTTATTTTCTTTTTCAAATCACCGTATACACCCAAACGTGCCAAGATGATTATTTTTGGGCGCATTGGTATACTTTTTCAGCCCGATAGACAGCATACCCGATATGCTCGGCCCCTAGGGATTCAGCGACGATATTGCCGTGATTACCTTGGTATACAGCCAAGTGAAGCGCATATCTTACGGAGGACATCCGTGAACGGCCAGACAGGCGGCCGAAAACCTGTTCGGCAAGAAATCATGATGTACTGACACAAAACAGAAAATCAAAGAGGCCGTCTGAATTTTTCAGACGGCCTCTTCCTGCTTGTCGGCACGACAATTTATTGCAGCGGCGTCACGCTCATCACTTCCATCAGGAAGTTGGTAAACGCAGGATTGGACGGTTTTGTTGGTCATGCTCTTCCAGCGCTGTTGCCAACCACGCAGGGCATTTTGGAATATACAGCTTGGACTGGAAGTTGAAATTTCGCCGCGCTGGCTGTCCACCGCCGAACGCAGATACTACTTCGCACATACTGTCGTCAACCGAGTTGCGGCCGACCAACTGGATACGGAAACGGTTTAAATATTGCGCGGCCTGCACTTCTGGTCATTTTCCCTTAGCTGACCTGATAACTCAGGCGGGTCGCTTCATCGCGGATTTTGAGACGTCGGACCAGTGGTTCGAAGCAAGATGGAAATTCGACTGGCCGGTTTTGCCCGCCGGTGTTTTCGACGCCGTATCGCGCTCTCACGTTGATGGGACGCACGGGCACTTCTTTCAAAGAAGCAGGGTAAACCGATTCGCAAACCGGTAAGGGCGACAGTGATAAATAAGAGGGGAGATATTTTTCATGGGCGTTATTATAATCGGATTCGGTTGATAATCAAAACGATGGAAATAACCGCTGCCTGAAAAAGGTCGGGCTGCAACACTATTTTCAGACGGCCTCGTATGCCGCACATTATAACCGATAACCGAGCGCGTCATCATAAACTTTACGCATCAGGGATGCCAACTAAGCATTGACGAAACGTTTTTAAATTCTGCCTGCAACGCTATAAAAAGGCCGTCTGAAAACGGCCCTTTTCAAACTACCCGACATGCAGTTACGCCAAATCGGCAAACAACGGAGTAGAAGATAACGTTCGCCGTAGGAAGGAATCAGGACGACAATCAGTTTTCCTTCGTTTTCCGGCTGCTTGGCCAACTGCAAGGCGCTCCACACGACCGCCCCGGAAGAAATACCGACCAAAATGCCTTCTTTCTCCGCCATGGCGCGGGCGGTTTCAAATGCAGCTTCGTTCGGAGCTTGGATAATGCTGTCGTAAATTTTTGTGTTCAGGATGCTCGGCACAAAACCTGCGCCCAGTCCCTGAATCGGATGCGGCCTTTTCTCCGCCGCTCAATACCGGAGAAGCCGCCGGCTCGACCGCTACGATTTGGACGGCGGGATTACGCTGTTTCAACACTTCGCCGCACGCCGGTAATCGTACCGCCCGTACCGACTCCGCCACGAAAAATATCGACTTTGCCGTCGGTATCACGCCAAATTTCTTCGGCCGTGGTTTCGCGGTGGATTTGCCGGGTTGGCTTCGTTGTCGAACTGGCGCGGCATGAAAAATAGGTATCGGGATGCTCGTCAGCAAAGCCTGTGCTTTTGGCAATCGCGCCGCCCATGCCTTCGGCGGCGGGTGTCAGAATCAGCTCGGCGCCAAATGCGCGCAACAGCATTTTGCGTTCTTTACTCATACTCTCCGGCATGGTAATCGCCAATTTGTAGCCGCGGGCGGCGCATACCATCGCCAAACCGATACCGGTATTGCCGCTGGTTGCCTCTACAATTACGGTGTCTTTGTGGATTTTTCCTGCTTTTTCCGCCGCCTCAATCATCGATTCGGCGATACGGTCTTTCACACTGCTGCCCGGATTGAAAAATTCCAATTTGACGGCGATTTTCGGCTTTCAATCCTTTGGTCAGATTGTTCAATTTGACCAAAGGCGTGCTGTCGATCAATTCTGTGATACTGTTTGCAATCTTCATAATCCTGTTCCTGAGTAAAAACGAGACGGCATTATCTTTAATCCAGGGGCCGTCTGAAAAACCAATAGCTATTGTTTCTTTTTCTTTATAACCATTCGTTAATAGTGCCCTTCCAACATCATCGCCACTACGGTAACCATCTGGAAAAACCAAGGCCAGAAACAATCCGGCTTGAAGCTGCTTCGCACTGAATAAGCAAGCTTCCTGTTTCGTAACCGCTTTCCTGTGCAGGTAAAACACCATCATGATAACCGCCTGCATCACAAAACCAGTTTGACGGTTTCCAAAGCATACAGATTGAACAGGGACACTGCCGCAAAAGGTACTCACCCCGCCCGGATAATGGTACCACACTGCGGCCGCAAGAATCAGGAAAAGCCAAAGTCATGACCGCATTGCTGACAGCAAACAAACCCAACCAGATATGACTGCAATCAGCCTGCCACAACTGAGGTTCCGGCCGACGTTTCCAATGATCGACGAAGAAAAACAGGCTGGCCGCAGTGATATAAAGATGGGGAAAAAACAGCGGCCCCAGATGGGTAATCCCCAAAATGCCCGGCAAAAGCTGCGCGCCGATCATGCCGCACCCCAACCATAACAGCACACTGCCCCAAAACCATTGGAACATCCCCGCGCGGAAAGCCGCAATCAGAAAGACGGCTGCATAAACCACAGCCGCCGCTAAATCAAAACCCATATCTGCCTTTTAATATTCAATATTGCAGTTCGCCTTCAAACACCGTTTCTGCCGGACCGGTCATCATCACGCCGCCTTCAGGCGCCCAACTGATAAACAAATCCCCTCCGGGCAGCATCACTTTGACGGACTCGCCCGCATCCAGCAATCCCAGGCGGACGCCGGCCACCACAGCCGCACACGCGCCCGTACCGCAGGCCTGGGTCTCCCGGTGCCGCGCTCGTAAACACGCAACCGTATCTCTCGGCGGTTGATTATCTGCATAAATCCTACGTTGACCCGTTCGGGAAACTGCTCGTGGGACTCGATGGCCTCGCCCCACTGCCCCACAGGTGCAGTTTCCGTATCCTCCACGATAATCACGGCATGCGGGTTGCCCATATTCACACAACTGACCGGCACCGACTCCAAACCGACCAAAAATAATATGGGTCAGCGCATCGGAATCCTCCCCGAATCGGGTACGAACGGTATTTCAGACGGCATGAACCGCGGCTGGCCCATATTGACCGTTACCAGGCCGTTCTCCAGCAACGGGGCACAATCACGCCGCCTGCCGTTTCCACCAAAATTTCCTTCTTATCGGTCAATCCCTTATCGGTAACGAAACGTACGAAACAGCGCGCCCCGTTGCCGCATTGTCCGACCTCTCCGCCGTCGGCATTAAAAAAATCCGGTAACGGAAAATCCACCAATTCGAAGAAGGCCTCCACCAGCAAAAAGCTGGTCGAAAGCCTACGCCTCTGAAGCGGTCCGACCACGCCGACAACGGCGCTTCTTTCGGCTCGAACGTCTGATTGATGCCGTCGATTACCATAAAATCATTGCCCAAACCGTGCATTTTGGTAAATTTCAAGTTTTCATTGCCATTCCTCAAATCTGTGAAACCATGCGGAAACCGTATGCGGCAGGTATTGCAGACCTGCTGCGTGATGCTGCGATTCTACACCATATCGCATACCGGTTGGCTGCTTCCGTTTTAACGGCGCGCCACAAATATCGATATCGATTACGGCCGGCAACCTTCCGAAACGAAAAATCTTCAAGCGGACTGGTGTACTGTGGCAATAATAAAACAATCGGTGCATAAAAGAGACAAACGGTATTTTATGAAAATAAAATAATATACCGTCAAACCGCGTTTTACCCGACATCCTCCGCCATATCACAATTAAATTCCAACATCATGTTTTTAATATAATTTGAAACGTTTGACACATCGAGAAAATTATATTCCGATTTGATTCGTATAGTTGAAATTCTGCTCTATTTTGTCAACAATTAGAGTATCAGCTATTAAAAATAAAAACCGTTCATCGCATTTTTCGTGCATTTATCTATTGCACTCCGGCTCATAAAAATGCAAAATGCATTCATCAAAACAAGGAAACTTGTTTGACGGGCCCCAAAGCCCGAATAAAAACTCATTATAAAAATAATGAATCCGATATTTTTAAACAAAATTACGACAAACGTAACAACTCATAAGGACCATCATCATGAATATCCGCCGCACTTTAACCGCCCTCGCCGCTTTTGCCGTACTGGCTGCTTCCCAAAGCGTTATGGCCAACGGAATTTCCTTCTACCAAAGGCTTCGAGGCGCAAGCCCCGATTACCGGCAAAGTGGCGATGCGTCTGACCATCGGCACCGACGGCGACATCAGCAATGTGCGCGTCGTGCGCAACAGCGGTTCGCTCAGCATCGACAACAGCGCGGTCCAATGGCTGGAAGCACAGAAAAATGACACCCGTATTCGTTAACGGGCAAGCACAGGAATTCAGTCTGGTGAAAGAAATCAAATTCTCCGAAACCGGCAAAAATCAACCAAGCCAGCTTAAAAATAATCTCCGCACCCTCTTCCCTGAAAAAAGGCGCTTTCTCCGCAAGGAAAAGCGCCTTTACCCGTTCGAGTTAGGGCCGTCTGAAAACCGTCCTGCCTCCCCACGGCGGGTTTTACGATACAATACGCCGTCTGAAAACACAGTACAAACCTGATTCAACAATATGTCCCTGACTTGCTCGTTCATCCCTTTCTGATTCTGCTGACCGCCGGCATCCTGACCGCCTGCAACCGGCAGCCCGCCCGCCGACAAGAACGCTGCAAGGCGAAACGATGGGCACGACCTACACCGTCAAATATCTTTCAGACGGCCTCAAAGACCTCCTTCCCTGAAAAAGTCAAATCCCAACTGGACCTTCTTCTGAAGAGGTCAACCGGCAGATGTCCACCTACCGCGAAGATTCGGAAATCAGCCGTTTCAACAAAATGCGCGAAACCGGCAAGCCGATGCCTATTGCCGCCGATTTTGCAGCCGTAACCGCCGAAGCCGTCCGCCTGAACAAAAGCAACGCACGGCGCATTGGACGTAACGGTCGGCCCGCTGGTCAACCTTTGGGGCTTCGGACCGGACAAACAACTTACTTACACCCCTTCCGCCGAAGAAATCAAACGGGCGTCGGATGTTGTGGGCATCGACAAAATTTCGCTGTCGCACAACAACGGTTCCGCCACACTGGCCAAAAGCCGTCCCGAAGTGTATCTGACTTATCCTCCATCGCCAAAGGTTTCGGCGTGGACAAGCTCGCGCTTTATCTGGAAAGCCTGGGAATACGCGATTATCTGGTGGAAATCGGCGGCGAGCTACGCGGCAAGGGGCTTAACGCACAGGGCGAACCGTGGCGCATCGGCATCGAACAGCCGCAGTTGCTGCAAGGCGGCAGTACGCAGATTATCGTGCCATTGGACAACCGTGCGCTGGCCACTTCCGGCGACTACCGCAATTTTCACACCGACAAGCAGGGGCAAGCGTCTGTCGCACATTATCAATCCGCAAAAATGGAACCCATCAGCCATAATCTGGCCTCCATCAGCGTGGTGGCGGATACCGCAATGACCGCCGACGGCCTCTCTACCGGGCCTGTTCGTCCTAGGGCGAAGAAAAAGCCCTCGCCCTTGCCGAACAGCAGGGTTTGGCAGTATTCTTAATCATCAGGACACGCGACGGCTACCGCACGGAAATGTCGTCTAAATTCAAACAACTTATCCGCTAAAAAGCGATACCGCCTATGTACACCATCCTACTTTCACCTTCGGCTTTTTCCTGCTGATTATCCTCGGCATGTCGGTCGGCTATATTTTCTCCAAACGCACCATCAAGGAAGCTGCGGCGGCATTTCGTCGCTGGGCATGAAAAAAAGTGTGCGACTGCGAAACACCCTGCGACACGCTGCAAAAACAGCTGGACAAACAAAAACGCCGCAAAAAGCATCAGCGTTGACCGTTAACCGGTCTGCGTCCGCCGGATATATTGAGGGCCGTCTGAAAATATTTTTCAGACGGCCTCATTGTCAAATAAATATGTAGAGTATTTAAGCAAACAAAGTTAATGATAATTATTACAGAAGAAAACACAAAATAAGGAACAAACTTTGTAAGAAAAACACTCCGACTTAGTGCGTTTTCCACAAAAGTTATGGAATCAAACTCATATTTTTGTATTTAATTAATAAAGAGTTTACTCATGCAAACATTAACTGCAACTGGATTTAGTACACGAATTGTCTATGGCGGAACTGGATTTGGTTTCGACGGTTGGAAATTGAAATAAGGTAGATTGGGGTAAGGCTGCCGCACTAGGTGGCGTAGGAACATTAGGGGGCGGAATAGCTGGTGCCGGTGGAAGCCCTGTTGGCGTAGGATTTGGTGCTGCGCTGCCGGTGGATTTATAGCCAGATTCGGAGGCTCAGTTATCAACGATGCCTGGTGAAACTACATTAGTTATCGGCGGATTGTAAGACGGCTTTGCTTGAAACAAAGCCGTCTTGCAATCCCGTCATCTCAACTTCACATTATGAGAAAAACCATTATGAAAAATTTATGTTGATCTCGGAGCGATATTTTTATACATGCTGATATTTTCTTATTTTTCATCTACCATGAAATCGGTGAAGCCTTCCAAATTCACCGTTATTTCGACGCTGATTTTTGTACCGATCAATTTTTATTAAACAAATTTTTTTAATAAAAATTCTTTTAGACTTTACCAAACCAGCCCGCTTTCCCAACCGCTAAAAACTTAATTCCGATTCGGCCGGAAATCTTGTCTTCCGCTTCCTCGGCCGCTTCATGTGCTTCCACAATTTTCTGCACCAGCGGATGACGGACGACGTCTTCGCTGGTGAAGGTGTGAAAATACAGTCCTTCTCACATCGCGCAGTTTTTCGCGGGCGTCTTTCAGGCCGGATTTGACGTTGCGCGGGAGGTCGATTTGGCTGATGTCGCCGGTGATGACCGCTTTTGCGCCGAAGCCGATGCGGGTCAGAACATTTTTCATCTGTTCGGGCGTGGTGTTTTGCGCTTCGTCCAGAATCACATACGCCCTGTTGAGCGTGCGGCCGCGCATAGGCAGAGCGGGGCAATTTCGATCAGGCCTTTTTCCATCAGTTTGGTCACGCGGTCGAAGCCCATCAGGTCGTAGAGCGCGTCGTAGAGCGGACGCAGGTAGGGGATCGACTTTTTGCGCCAAATCGCCGGGCAGGAAAGCCGAGTTTTTCGCCTGCTTCGACGGCGGGGGCGGACGAGGACGATGCGTTCGATTTGGTGTTTTTCCATGGCATCGACGGCGGCGGCGACGGCGAGATAGGTTTTACTGGTACCGGCGGGCCCCAGCCCGAAGACGACGTCGTGGTTCAACAGCGCGCGGATGTAGCCGTTTTGGCGCGGGGTGCGTCCGCCTATGCTGCCGCGTTTGGTGCGGAACAATATTGTTGATCGCGATGTTTTTCTTCGTGTTTCTCGTCGGCGGTTTTGGCTTCGACGGCGGCAAGGCGGATGGCGTTATCGTCCAAAATCGCCTTGTTCGGCGGCTTCGGTGAGCGAGAGCAAGGCGCGGCGGCCGGCGTGGGCGAGTTCGCCCATGAAGGTGAAGTATTCGAAGCGGCGGCTGATCTGGATGTCGAGGGCTTTTGCCCAAGGCTTCAAGGTTGCTGTCGAGTGCGCCGCAGAGGCGTTGTAGGACGAGTGTTGTCGATGTCTTCAAGTTGCAGGTGGACGGTATGGGTCATATAGATCGGTTTCCGTAGTTGGATGGATTATATAAAAGGTATTCTAGTCTTTCTGAATCTGAGGATAAACCCTTCATATCAAGCAGCAGTTTGAGGCCGTCTGAAAATTTCAGACTGACCTTTTTGATCTCAACCGCAAGCAATCTGCCTGAAATATTTGCTGTCGCCTCCGCCTCGACCTTTGCCCATTCAGCGGGGAAAATGCAAAAGATTGACAAACCCTATATCATTAAATCATTAAATTGCGCACAAAACGGCAATAATCTGTCTCAGAAAAACCTGTTTTCATTATTGACATGACAAAACTTGCAAACCATGTTTAATTATTTTATAAATATAAATCATTACTATTTAGTTTAAACCAAAAACAGAAATATCATGAAGTCAGAAGCTGTTGCTTGTGCGTTGGTTGCGCTGTGTTTCCCAATAATCCCGTATGCGTCGGACAAGCCGAACTGAAAAGCCGTTACCGCCGACCGCAAACGCGCGGTGATCAGATTTTTCCGTAAAAAAATCCGTCATTAATCGGATTGTTAAACGCGAATCCTTCAAGGCCGTCTGAAACCCTCAAAGGAAATTCCATGAAACCCAAACACCTCGTTCTTGCCGCCCTCATCGCCCTTACGGCCGCCGCCCACGCGCAGCGCATCGTCGTGCTGACGCCCGATACGGCGGACATCGTCGCCGCACTCGGTTCGCTGGACGAAATCGTCGGCCGCGACCAGACCGTGCAAAACCCCGTCCTGCAAAGCAAACCCAGCATCGGCATCCACCGCCGCCTGACCGTCGAGCCCATTATCGCCGCCAAGCCCGACATCGCCATCGGTTCGTGGATGGCGCAGCCTGCCGACATTTTCACCCGCCTGAAAAACAGCCGGTATCAACGCCGTCAACGTCGCGCCCGACGACAGCATCGCTGCCTACCCGCAAAGCATCCGCCGCATCGGGCAGCTCATCGGCAAAAGCGCGCTGGCGGACAAAATCGCCTCGAAATGGCAGTCGGACATGAAACAGCAGCCCGCCAACGGCAAACGCTACCTGTTCAGCTACGACGGCCGCATCGTTTCGGGTAAAAACACCGCCGCCGACGAAATCATCCGCCGCGCCGGCGGCATCAACGCCGCAGCCGCCATCGACGGCTCTCAAGCCGATGACGCGCGAGGCATGGATAGCGGCCAAACCCGATATCATCGTCATCGCCGACCACAACACCGCCATGATAGGCAGTGCCAAAGCATTCGCCGCCCGCCCCTGAAATCGCAGGCTCGCCCGCCGCGAAAAACGGCAAGATTTATTTGTGGAAAGGCCAACGACATGTTCCGCACGGATTGGATACGCCGCAGGTGGTGCAGCGTTTGAACGGGCTGGCGAAATAGGCCGCGGTTTTTCAGACGACCTATGTTTCAACCCGAACACCTTATTCCCCGCCGCCGTCATTCCCGCGCAGGCGGGATTCCATCGTGAAAACTTGATAACCTTTATTTGAAAAACAGTTTCTGAATTTCAAAGATGGATTCCCGCCTGCGCGGAATGACGGTTTATAGGTTTCAGACGACCCTTCGGAGATGATGGCCGGTAAACTTCAGTTGTTTGCTTCACGGTTTGCCGTTTTAAATTTTTAACTTTATTGAAACTGACGCTTTCAGACGACCTCAAAGGCCGACTGAAAAGCAGAACGCCCCCGACATTGTAAACCCATGAAACTGCCCACTTTCCTCATCTGTCTCAGCCCCTCACCGCCGCCGCCGTTTTATTTCTGCGGCGGCATCGGTTTCGGTGCGTGGGAATCACCGCTTGCCATGGACGAAACCGTCCGCCAAATCCGCCTGCCGCGCATCTACACCGCGCTTTTGGTCGGCGCGGGTTTGTCCGCTTCGGGGTGCGGCGTTGCAGGCCCTGTTTGAGAATCCGCTCGCCGACCCCAGCCTGATCGGCACTTCGGGCGGTGCGGCATTGGGCGTGATTGCCCTGCTGGCGGCAGGGCGGCGGTGCCGTCGGCGTACCGGCAGCGGCCTTTATCGGCGCGCTGGGCGTGTGCCTGCTGATTTTGGCGGCGCACAGGCTGCTCGGCGGCGGCACTGGGGCTGCTGGTGTTGGGTTTTGTATTGAGCGCGTTTTCCGGCGCGGTGGTCAGCATGATCCTGTTTCTTTTCAGACGACCTGGTGTTGCGCAGTGCGACCACATGGCTTTCGGGCAGTTTGGCCGAAGCGGGCTTTACCTCGCCGTCGGCGGCGCTGGCGGTGATGCTGCCGGGCTTTCCTGCTCCTGCTTTCCGCAGGCCGCCGCCTCGATGTGCTGATGACGGGTGAGGATACCGCCGCCAGCATGGGCGTGTCGGTCGGTGCACTGCGCGTGCAAACCGTTATCGGCGCGGCCTTGATGACAGGGTGCGGCGGTGTCGCTATCCGGCATCATCGGTTTTCTCGGCATGATGGTGCCCAACGTGCTCTCGCAGGCAGTCGGCGGCAGCCGCCGCAAACTCACCGCCCTGTCTGCCTGGCTGGGCGCGGTGTTTCTGATGATGGTGGACGGTGCGGCGCGCTGGTTTACCTATCCCGTCGACCTGCCCGTCGGCATCGTTATCGCCCTAATCGGCGGACCGTTTTTATGTATTTGTTTATTAAGCCTTTGAGAGGCAGTTAATGCCTGTTCAGTGCCGTCTGAAAACCCATTGCCCGTATCTTTCATCGCCATGCAACCCGTATTTCGAATCCGTAATCTCTCCGTCTGCATCAAAGGCAAAACCCTGCTTGAAATCGACGCGCTCGATATTCCTGCGGGCAGCACCGCCGTTATCGGCCCCAACGGCGCAGGCAAATCCACTTTGCTGAGGGCCTTAATCGGACAGGCGGGACAAGGGGAAATTACGCTTTTGGCGAAGCCGCCGCGCCGCAAATCCGCGCAGGCAAAGCGGCGTGGGTCGGGCAGCACGGCCGTTACAACATGCCCATGACCGTGCGCGAATACATCGCTCTGGCGGCGTTCGTGCAGAAAGGCCGTCTGAATCATGAATGGGCGGACGAACTTTTAAACTATTTCGATTTGGCGGCGCTGGCGGAAAAACGCATCGGCAGGCTTTCCGGCGGCGAACAGCAAGCGCCAACATCATCCGCGCCCTGCTGCAAAACGCCCCGTCCTGCTTTTGGACGAACCGTGCAACCACCTCGACATCCGCCACCAACACCGCCTGATGCAGTATCTCGTCCGCCACAAAAGCCGCGCCTCATCCGTGATGGTGCTGCACGACCTCAACCTTGCCGCCCGTTATGCCGAACATATTGTCCTGATGGATAAAGGGAAAATCATCGCTGCCGGCGATGCGGCAGCCGTCATGCGGCCAGACTTGCTCGAAGCGGTTTACGGCTGGCCGATACGCCGCTGCCAAGACGAAGAAGGGATTTATTTCAGAAGCTGAGGCCGTCTGAAAATCGGTTTCATAGTTACCCGTCGGCCCAGGCAACCTTCCGCGCTTCTTTCCTTGACCTTTCAAAATTAGTTATTTACTCTATTATAGGTGAACAATAATCGTTTTTAATTGCTTATGATCCCAGCAGATTGTTTGGACACCGCGCCAATCCGCGCCCAAAGCCTTTCCCGAACGGCAGGCGTTGATGCCGATATGGGGCGGCATACCGATTCCCCGTCCGCAATGGCAAAACATTTGGCGGCAGAAGCTCCCCATGCCGCCGATTCCGACGCGCTTGCCTATCTGCACATCCCTTCTGCGCTAACCACTGCGTGTTCTGCGGCTTCTACCGCAACGCGTGGAAAGAGAGTTACAGCAGCGTTTACACCGACAAAATCATCGAAGAAATGGCGGCGGAAGCCGAAAATCCCGCCAAGGCAACGGCAAATCCGCGCGGTCTATTTCGGCGGCGGCACGCCCACCGCGCTGCAAAACCCAAGACCTAGCCAGACTCATCCGCGCCTGTTACCAATACCTCGCCGATTGCCGACGATTGCGAGTTCACCATCGAAGGCCGCATGAGCCATTTCAACATAGAAAAAGCCCAAGCCTGCATCGAAGCGGGTGCCAACCGCATTTCCATCGGCGTGCAAACTTTCGACACCGCCATCCGCCGCCGCCTCGGCCCGCAAACACGGCGGCGACGAAGCCTTTGCCTATCTGGAAAAATCTGTGTGAAATCAATGCCGTCATCGTTGTCGATTTGATGTTCGGCCTGCCCACTGCAAACCGACGCCGTTCTGGCAAAAACGACCTCGAACGCGCCACCGCCCTGCCTTTGTCCGGACTCGACACCCTACGCCTTCAATCTCTGTCCCATGCTGCCCATCAACCGCATGGTGGAAAAGGCGCATTTCCCGCCCGCCCGGTTTCGACGTTCAGGCAGACCAATACGCCTACGCAGTCGAAACGCTGGCGCAAAAAGGCTGGAACCAAGTCAGCAACAGCCATTTCGCCTATCCCGGCCGCGGCGAACGCAACCGCTGCTAACACCTTGGTCAAATCCAACATCCCCTGCTGGGCGTTCGGCTCCGGCGCAGGCGGCAACTTTCGGCGGCTTCAGCTATCAGGGTGCAGGGCGATTTGGACAGCTACCTCGCCACGCCCGACAGGGCGAAAAACATCGCCTTCTGCATGGCGGCCATGGCCCGAACAAAAACCCTGCTCGGACAAGTGCAGCACGACATGGAAACAGGCTCGTCTGAATCCCTCGCTGTTTGACGGCAACGCCGCCGCGCAGAAACTGATTGCCCAATGGCAGGCAATGCAACTCTTTTGAAGAACAAGGTTCAGACGGCCTCATCCGCCTGAACACCAGCAGCCGCCACTGGTCGCCCACCCTCATCCGCAAACTCATGCTCACCCTCCCGACCCAAGAAAAGGATCAAACCATGCAAAACTTTCATCCGAACAACAAATCATGTTGCGCCAATCATTGGATCCCGGCCAAGTGCTCGAAATGCTCGCCGCAGCAAAACCAATGCAGCTTTGAAGACGTCATCCGCTGCCTGCCCGAAAACTGCATCCGCCAAACCGAAGGCAGCCGCATCGTCGAAATCCTCCAAGCTGTCGCCGCCTGGGACGAAGCCGTCACCTTCATCGCCCACACCCCGACGCCATCGTCGAAGTAACCGGCAAATTATCGGCGGCAAAGTCGGACGCGGCTTCAACTTTCGACCATCCCTGAAACCGACGGCGGCGTACACGGTCATATCTATTACGAAAAACTGCGCCGCCATCTACCTTTAGAACGCCCGTTTATGGGCAAAGACACCTGCTCGCTCAACTTCATCAACCGAAACGGCGGCGCCATGTTCAAAAATCTTCGTCGGCCGCGACGAAGCAGGCGAACTCAAACAGCATCAAATCGAAGCCATGAGAAAACTGTTTGAGGCGGCTTAAACAGGTTTGAGGCGGCAAACAGGTTTCAGACGACCTCTGCCTGAAAACCGATAGAAAATTGCCACATCTCCTGCACAAACGAAATCATCTTTCGGCATCGTAACATGCCGATGAAATCTGACAGGCTGCCTGCAAGATTGGTGTTTGTCACCAAAGTAAGCTTGCGCTTACCGCCCTCTCCTAACCCTCTCCCACGGGAGAGGGATTGAGGATACTGAGATTCAAACCATTTTGGGCTTCTCTGCCACTGGAGTTTCCTAGCCACCCATCCCTCTCCCGTGGGAGGGTTAGGGAGAGGGCAGCAAACCAGTAGTCAAACCAGCAAAGCCCACGCTACGGCAGTTGTTATAAAACCCGCTTTTGCCCGTTTCAGACGACCTCAGCTCTACCGCAAAAGAAAAAACTCAAAAGAAGTAGCGTGGGCTATGCCCACGACCACACTAACATCAAACACAACAAGGTCAGTCTGAAAAATCACAGCCTTACCCCAAACCACTCACAAATTATTGAAATCAACCATCCACACAAAGGAGACCGCATGCAACTCATCTTCGGCGCCAAACGGCCCGTCCGGCCGCGCATTTCATCCGCACACTCACTCCCATCCCGCCGACACCGTCGCCGTATTAAGAAAGCCGTCTGAAGATTCGTTCTTTCAGCGAACATCATATTCAGACGACCACCGCCGACGCGCTTGATGCCGACGCGACTCGACAAAGTGTTCGCACAATACCGCCCCGACAGCGTCATCAGCTTCGTCGGCGGCAAAAACGAACAAGGCATACGCAGCGACGCACTGGGCAACATCAATATCATCGCCGCCGCTTAAGCCGCCAACCCGCAAGCCCGTTTCATCCTGATTACCAGCATGGCTGTACGGCGAACAATGGGACATGATGAGCGAACCCTTCAAACAAGCCCTCGGCGAAAGCCGTCCGCGCCAAAAACCGAAGCCGAAATCTACCCTCAAACAGCAGCCTGAACTGGACCATCCTCCGCTCCTGCGGCCTCGCCGACGGCGACGACGACAGCCACAACCTGACCCTGCAGCGAAGGCATCCCCCAAAATACATGACTCGGAACGGACTCGCCGCCGCCGTTTCCGCCGTCATCCGCAACCCCGACAGCATCGGTAAGGGTTACACCGTCGGCGCAGGCAGCTGACACGATGTTTTTCTTCGGAGCAGGCCGTCTGAAAAGTTTTCAGACGGCCTGCTTGTCCTCTCATACCGCTTATCGGTTTTTAATACCGAAAAATCTTTTTAATTTAAGCCATATTTTTATCCGAATAGCAACAATTAGAATTTTTCTGCGAAAATCTGTAAAAAGTTTCCAAGCAGTGAAACAAAATCCATCATCTTCCGTCAAATAATCAAACAATAATCAATATTCAAAATAATTTAACTTCGAATCACATTCAAACTGCTTCTTTTTTAATTTTTCTCTGTACCCGCCAATCACGACAAACGGGTGAAACAACAAAACAATATTTTTGGAGTCACTCAATGAGAAACAACCGACTGAAAAACCATCGCGGCCTGCCTGAGCGTACTCGGCCTCTGCCCTTCCCTCCTTGCCGCCGACAATGCTGACGCCTCCGCCGAAGGGGCCGCCACCCAAAACCGTTACGCTCAATCCGATTACTGTAAAAGGCAGACACAAAAGACGAACGCGGCAAGGACCGCGTCTATACCCGCGAAATCGTCAACCTCTACAAAGGCAGGGAAGAGGTCGAAACCTTCAAAGGCAACACCGTGTCCGACCTCTTCAGCGGCCTGCCCGAGTCTAGCGGCGAAGCGCGCAACAGCGGTGCGCTCGACCCCAACATCCGCGGCGTACAGGGGCAGGGCGCATCCCCTCGTTACCATCGACGGCACCGGAGCAGGCGATTACCGTCTGGCGCGGCATGTTCGGCGCAAACAACCGCAACTATGTCGATCCCAATATCATCAGCAGCGTGTATGTGGAAAAAGGCCCGTCGTTCAACCGCGAGGTCAAAAGCGGCATCGGCGGTTCGGTGGCGCTGAAAAACTCCTCGAAGCCGACGACATCGTGCCCGAAGGTCAGAAATACGGCGTGGAAATCAAGGCGAAACCAGCACAATTCCATCAAGCCGCGCAAAGCCACCTATGCCGAAAACATGGATTACCGCACTTTGGAGACATCCTGAAAATGTAATAGGCGGATACTGGCGGTTTTATGCCGACGATTCCGACAGACTGACCCCGCGCTTCGGCGGCAAGCATAAATTTTCGGAAGATAAGGCCTACCGCATCGCAGCTGCGACCAAACAGGAAAATTTCGACGCCATACTCACCTCATGCCTACCGCAACAAGGGCAATTACTTTTCAGGCAAAAAGGCGCGCACCGTTACGGTTCTACTCTGCCGACAATGCCGAGACCTCCGCAGACTGGAACAGAACGGGGGAATAAAGGAACTCAGCCCCGACGTCCCCCATTATCGGCCTCTTCTAGCACGCAGGAGGCGAGGTGGCCAATACTCGCTGGAAACCGAGATCCTGGCTGGGTAAAAACCACCTTCCGCCTGCCGAACAGCAGAGCATCAAACTCGGCCTGCGCCATACGCATTCGACCTTCGGCGAGGTCATGCCCTCGCGCATCCTCAGCGGCGGCGGTTTCCAAAGGTGATAAACGCCAATTCTCAAAACAAAATCGCCGAGATGGCCTGCAGGCGTGGGTCAAGCAGCGTGCCTACAATATCGACTATTCGTGGAAGCCCGAAGGCAGCCGCTGGATTGACTTCAACGCCTCGCTATGGGACCACCGCACCCGCTCCAAAACCAATTCCTCCGGCGGCGTTCCCGGCGATATTGCTTGGACCGACCTGGGATGGAGCGGCTGACGATGACTGGATTCAAGGCCTGCGCAAACAGGCCCGGCTTAGACGAAAGGCCTGCCGAATACCGACGGCCGCTTCAATACCCGCCAGGCGCAGGCGCTCTACGCCACCAACAACCGCAACGGCTTCAATTTCTCCAACCGCATGAAGCTGCGCGACAATCTTGAGCTGACCGTATTGGGCGACTTTCAGAACGAAAAACTGGCAACGCATACGAATTTGCCGGTTTATACGGCAGACCAGCTACAAAAAGGAAATCGATCAAAAATTCGCTCTATCCCAGCATTTCTCGATACGTTTATCACCTATCCGCGCAACGGCGGGCGGCGCGAATACAACCTCGGCTTCAATTTCCGCTTCGAACCGCGCCCGTGGCTGACGCTGACCGCAGGCGCGCTAGCTACCAACTTCTCCCTGCAAGACGACAGTGTCAAAAATTCTTAGACAACGGCGGGTGAATTGGAAGCCCACAGAGGGCTCTGATATACCGCCGATAGTCGTGGCGACGAAAAAGGATTACGAAGCCTACCAAAAAGTCAATGCCGCATCATGTCTGCCTACATGCGAACCGACACAAGACATGTTGATGCGTCTGACAAAATCATCCCGAAGGATCTCACGGTATACTACCAGTGCATATTAATCGAGCGCGTTTCGATTGGACCAAAAGACCAATACGGCAAATCTGAATATGGCCGACCATCCGGTATTGAACAATCCCAAAGTGCTGACCGTGTCGAAAAACCCCCGTCTATAATCCGGCTGATCCCAATAGCCCGCGTTTTGTAAACAAATTCCAAAAACCTTACAGCCGAAAACTGCAAGTGACTACCTTATAAAAGCGCGCTGACACCGGCGCAGAAGCAGCAGGCGCCGAAGCAGAAAGGCAGCGGCTGGGCACCCGCCGCTTCGGTAACCTTCAATCTGACCGACTATGCCCGCGCCTACCTGCGCTATACCCAAACCCCTGCGTTTTCCCAGCATTTTCGAGGGTACCGCAGGTGTTCCCATCAGCCCTGCAGCTAACACCACTCCGGTAAACCGCTATGGCTACCAATGAAACCCGAACGCGGCAAGAAATTTCGAGGTCGGCTATATCCACGACCTGACCGGACTGTTCCGAAAATGCGCAAGGCCGATTTCCGCATCAACTATTTCCGCAACACCACCAAAAAACATCATCGACCGCAACGACCAGCTTGAATTCGAACAATTCGACAAGCAGATACGCACTGGCGCGGAATTGTCCGCCCGCTTCGATACCGGCAAGGGTGTACGGCAGCCTCGGCCTCATCCGCACCATCCGCAACGACGTCTGCGACGAAGGTGCCGCATTCACTGACCAACGACAGTCCGACCGTGCTGAGCACTGTATGTCCAAAGCAGCGGCAGCAAACCATTGCTGCGCGCACCGACCTGTTTCTCCGGCGGAGTGAAAATCGATGGTTACCTGTCGTCCATGCATGCAGCCGCGCTGGTCGGTCGATGCCGAGCTGGGCGCGCGTTTCCTGAAAAACAAACTGGATGTCGGCACCCGCTTCCACTGGCACAGCGACGTCTACAAAGCCCGCGTAGATTCATGGCGTCGGCTTTCTGAACAGGGCGGTTAACAGCACTACGCCACCGCTGTGGACGAAGTCAAATTATACTCGACGGCATAGAAAGATATGCGTTGGACCGCCACGGCCGTCGTCGATGCTCTATCTGCGCTACCGCATCAGCAAAAAAACATCACTGCCGAGCTGGTGGGCACCAACCTGACCAACCGCTACTATATGGACCCGTTCAGCTGTTCCTATCATGCCCGCACCGGGCAGAACGGTCAGGATCGGGATTACCGGCAAATTCTGACCATTTAACTTGCCCATCATCGTCCAGGCCGTCTGAAAATACCGCCGCATCAAAGCAGCCGGAAGATTTTCAGACGGCCTCTTCCTTTCAGACGGCCTTCTTCGCCTTTTCAAACCCACCCATTATTTCCTTTTGACAAAACCGCCTTCCCTCCCCGCATTTTCCGCACAGCAATCCGAACCTGCCATCACTCGAAACAAACCGTCATTCCCACCGCAGGAATGGCGGGCGGAAACAAAGCAGATTTATCCGTGCCGGTCGGCATTACATATTTATGTAACCGCTATAAACAATTATTTTTAGTTATATTTTGATTAATACAAAAAGTTAATAGATAAAATATATTTAACAAAGAAGATAATTAAAAATTATTTTTATTTGCATTTAGTTGTAATCAGGCGTATAGTTCATATTACCTTCTGAATGCATTAAAGACCGCTTATCCGAATCCGGTCCGATTGAAACGGCCTTTTGTAAACCTTTGAAGGCATTTGTAAACACCATATTTAGGAGATTTAATCATGACACGCTAAACTTTCTGATGGCCTTGGCCACCGTGTTTGCCGCATCTTCCGCCCAAGCTCAAATCCGCACTTTACTTCCGGGTACTGCAGCAGGAGCAACGGTTACAAACAACGGACCTTCCCCGCCATATCGAAACTGGGAATAGAAGGAGAGGGCAACTATAAAGGCAAGGCTGCTATCAATGTTGTTGACCCCAGCCTGAAAAGGCTCAAGGGAGAAAAGGTAGCCAATAACAATCCCACCCGTTCGCCAAAGTAGATTCTATCGGGACAAGGCCAATCATTCGAGCGCCATTTGGCCAAACGGGGATTGTCAATAAAGGACAGAAACGGCGTTATCGTTGCCCGTATGTACCGTATGACTGGTGCTAGCATGGAACCTTCTACAGCAAGACATAGGCGTGATGCCCGACCACTCCCATTTGGGCCGTATGACTTACGGCAAAGTCGGCAATCTGGATGTGTATTTCGGCGAATGGGCGGATGTGAAAGCGGGAGCCGGTGCGGGCAATCCGTCGGCACCAATATTCCGTGTTCTACAACGGCACGGGCAAAACTACCAGAATGCCGACCAGCGGCAAGGCTACCTATGCCGTTAAAGGTATCAACAATTACGTCAACCAGAAACTCGCCCATCATGACTCGGCAGCGCTGACCGCCGATTTCGGCGCCAAGAAATTGAACGGTACGATTGCCAAAACAGGTTTGAGCGTTGCGATCAACAATGCCGTTATCAATACCGCCCAGGCTTCGTTTAGCGGCGCTGCCAAAGCCAACGGCGCATCAACGGCAGAAACCCAAGGCCATTTCTATGGCAACAATGCCGCCGCACTGGCCGGGGTGGCTGATTTTAACAATCCCAAACTCAACTACTGCCTTCGGCGGCACCAGACGCTAAAGCAGGCTGATTGAAAACGATGATTATCCGTCGGGCGGAAGCCCTGCTTTCGCCCGATTCGGTTTCAGACGGCCTTTAAACGAATTTTTCAAAAATATTCAGCTACATTAAAGAGATTGATATGAAACATACCGAAACTTCTGCTGATAGCGGCGGCCGTGTTTGCGTCGCTGCCGCTGCAGGCACAGCCCTGGTCTTTGTATCTGGCACTCAAGCGGGCGCAACGGTTACGGACGGCAGGCAACCGCGCTATATCAGGCTCGGAACCGAATCGTCAGGCTGGTACGGAAACAGGGCCTCGTTCATATTGTTTATTCCAATCTGCTGACTTATAAAGGAAAAAGGCTGTACCACACCCATAAAAATTTCGACTTCGTTCGCCCGCTTCGACGAAATCGGCAGATTACCGCTTACCCGCCGGTTATCTCGACGGTATCGTCAACCGTGATGATAACGGCGTAACCGTTACCCGCCTTTACCGTATGTACAGCCCGATTTACAGATATGTCCCCGGCGGAGTACCCAACGATTATTCCAACCTGGGCCGTATGTCTTTTGCCAGGGTCGGCAACGCGGACGTGTATTTCGGCGATTGGACGGACGTGCAGCCGGGCGCGCCGGCGGGAACGGCCGGAAACCAATTATTCCGTGTTCTACAACGGTACGGGCAAAACCGCGAAAATGCCGACCAGCGGCACCGCCGTTTACTCGGTCAAAGGCATCAATCATTATGTCGACGCCAATACCGCCCTGCTGAGCGGCGATTTGAAAGCGGACTTCGCTAAGAAAAGGCTGAACGGCACGATTAAACGCCCCGGCCTGGGCGTTACCGTCGACAATGCCGTTATCAACCCGCGAACGCTTCGTTCGGCGGCAGGGCTACGGCCAACGATGTAAGCGGGTACGACCCGCGGCACTTTCTACGGCAACGATGCCGCGCTGGCTGGCCAGTGTCGCCGAGTTCGCCCGAAATCCGAATCTCAATACTGCTTTCGGCGGTACGAAAAATAATAATTGAAAAACCCGAATCTGCCGGCCCGCTTCAGGGAGGGCCGTCTGAAAAACCAATCCCACCACGCCAAAAGGAAAATAATCTAAAATGAAACGCCTGCTCATCCTGCCCGTTTTTCTGAGCTTGCTGCCCCAGCGTTTGCCGACGACGGGAAGACCGCTCATGCAGCTCAAACAGGGGAACGGAACCCCGCCGCGCGCAGCAGGAAAAGGAACGAAGCGGACAATACGGCGATTGAGTTCAGCGCGGGAGAAGTGCAGGACGGAGAAGATTTGGCGTTGTCGCTGATGAAGGCGGTCAACGCGCAAAACGAGGGAAGAAACGGCGCGGCTGTTGGACATTTACCGCCGTCAGGATGATTACGACCCCGATATAGTGCTGTTTGCCGAGGCCAATCAGGCGGTGTTCCGCGACGATTTGAAGGCAGCGCTGGCGAAATACCGCGAGCTTTACCGCAAAATCCCGAATTTCTGCGCGGCCGCCTGGATTTGGCACGGCTGCTGTTTATAGACAAACAAAACAAAGAATCAGCGGCATTGTTCGACGGCATCGATATTCCCGAAGTGCCCGCCGTCAATGAGAAAATCAAAGTGTTTGCCGACGCTTTTGAAGAAACGCGATGCGTGGAGCGGTTCGGTTTCGTTCGGCGCGGGTTACGACACCAACTTAAACCAGTCGTCGGGCGCGACGGTTGTCCGCAATCAGACAAGCTGCGGTTTCGATTCGAACGGCAGCCGATTCTGGACGCGACGGAATGCTGTCCTGCCGCAACGAACGGCTTTGACGCCCTACGCGCCCGATGCGTTGAAAAACCGGATGTGGGTATATGAAGCCAACTTAAGCAGACGTATTTCGCTCAACGGCCACCACGGCCTGCAACTGCGCAGCTACGCATGGGGCCGGCCTCTATCCCGGCAACAAAGAATACGGCGAACACAGATCAACGTCAGCCCCGCTTACGGTTTTCAGAGCAAAGACCATTCCTTCAGTATCGGCCCGCAGGTGCAATACGAATGGTCGGGCGGCAAACTGCGCGACAGCAGCGCTCGGCATCAGCACGGGCATACAGCCGCACCTTTTTCCGACCAGAGCCTCGCTGGGCGTGCAGCCTCGACCACTAAAGATACGACGCTACCGCGGCGAATTAAAACATTTCAACGGCCCGCAGACGCTTCCTGTTCACCACCGCCATCTCACGCCCCTGCCGAAAGACTGGCTGGTATTCGGCGGCTACGATCTACCTGCGCAAAAACAGCCACGCGAAAAAGTGGATTCCTACCACCGGCACGGCCTGCGCGCACGGGTGTCAACAAACGTTGAATCCGGCATCGACGCCACCTTTCAGGCAATCTGGCGCAAAACAGCCATCAGGACTACCATGCTTGGCTGGAAACCCGCCGCCGTGATTTCTGAAAGCGCACCTACCAGTTGGACATCAAATTCGACCGCCCTTTCCTCCCGCGGCTTCCGTACCCGTACTCACCGTAAAACACACCGACAACAAAAGCCTCGTCCTGGCTGAACCGCTACAAGCGCAACGAATACATGTTTAAAGTGGAATACGGATTCTGAAGTCGTTTTTATCGGGTTTCCTGTGAAGATTTGAATACCGGCAAACCCTTAAATTAAACACACGCTTGCGGAAGGCTTATTAATTATAAAGGCCGTCTGAAACAATTTTCAGACGGCCTTTGAATGTGTTTTCGAATCAATGCCTAAAATGGCGGACACCCGTTACTACCATGGCAATGCCGTGTTCGTCTGCCGCGTCGAAAAACTTCCTGATCGCGCATCGAGCCTGCGGGTGATGATGGCTTTGATGCCCTGTTCGGCGATGACGTCCACGCCGTCGCGGAACGGGAAGAAGGCGTCCGAGGCAGCACACGCGCCGTTTAAGTCCAAACCTGCGTCCTGCGCTTTGCGGGCGGCGATGCGGTGCTGTCCACACGGCTCATTTGACCTGCGCCGATGCCGTAGGTTTGACCGCCTTTGCCGAACACGATGGCGTTGGATTTGACGTATTTTGCGACGTTCCAGACGAAACAGCAAATCGTTCCATTCCTGCTCGGTTGGTTGGCGTTTGAGACGACTTCAAATCGGCGCGGCTGAGGCGGTGGATGTCAGGTGTTTTGTACCAACAGTCCGCCGCCGACGCGTTTGAGTTCGAAGCGGTTCGCACCCTGCTTCAAGAGATACTTCAACACGCGCACGTTTTTCTTGGCGGCGGCGATTTCGAGGGCTTCGGCGGTGAACTCGGCGCCATCGAAGACTTCCATAAACTGGTTGTCGGTAATCTGTTTTACGGTTGCGCCGTCCACTTCGCGGTTGAAGGCGATGATGCCGCCGAACGCGCTGGTGGTGTCGGTAGCGTAGGCGAGTTGTAGGCGGTCAATGTATCGGCTGCAACGGCGACGCCGCACGGATTGGCGTGTCACAATCGCACGCAGGCGGGCGCGTCGAAAGGATTTGACGGCTTCCCAAGCGGCATCGGCATCGGCGATGTTGTTGTACGACAATTCTTTGCCCTGCAGTTGTTTGTGGTGGCGGCGAGGGCTGCCTGCGGCAGGATACATCGCGGTAGAACGCGGCGCGCTGGTGCGGTTTTCGCCGTAGCGCATGTCTTGCACTTTAATCCAGCTTTGCTGAACTGGCTGGGAACTCGCCGATTTCGGGCGTGCCGCTCAAAGACGTCGTCTGAAAGCGAGGTCAGGTGGTTGGAAATCATGCCGTCGTATTGGGCGGTGTGGCTGAACGCTTTGCGCGACAGGTTGAAAGCGGGTTTGTCGCTCAACGCGCGCGCCGTTGGCTCTCATTTCGGCGGCGATGGCGGGGGAAGTCGGCGGTGTCGGTAACGATGGCGACGTGTTTTCCAGTTTTTCGCGGCGGAGCGCACCATGGTCGGGCCGCCGATGTCGATGTTTTCAATCGCGTCTTCCAGCGTGCAGTCGGTTTTGCGATGGTGGCGGCGAAGGGATAAAGGTTGACGCACACGAGGTCGATGTTGCCGATGCCGTGCTCTTCCATCTTGGCGACGTGTTCGCCCAGTCGCGCCGACCCAAAAATACCGCCGTGGATTTTCGGATGCAGCGTTTTCACGCGACCGTCGAGCATTTCGGGAAACCGGTATAGTCGGCGACTTCAATCACGGAACGCCCGCACCGGTAGCAGTTCGCCACGCTGGTGAAGGGGATTTCGACACCGAGTTTGTGCAGGGTTTGGGCAAATTCGACTGCGCCGTTTTTGTCGACAGGCTGATCAGGGCGCGTTTGATGGAAGGCATGGGGATTCTCTTTTGAAGGTTGAACCGGTGTTTTTGCGAAGATATTAATTAAATTTTCAAGGGCGTCATTATCCGCTATTTTCGGCTTTTTGGCAGTAGGTTTTGGAAAAATTGTTGACAATCTCAATAAGGCCGTCTGAAAACCGGTTTTTCAGACGGCCCTTATTTTACTCGTTTCTTCAGAGACCTTAGGCAGTGCCGCTGCGAATGCCGCCGCGACGACAATCATCATCCCTGCTCCCGACACGGCGGAAATGCGTTCGCCGAGGATAACGACCGCCAATGGGATGCCGAACACCGGTTCCAGCGTGGTCAGCAGGCCGGAGAGGTTGGCGGGAACGCGGCTCATGCCTTTGTTCCACAGCCAATAGGGCAAACTAACTGCAACCGACGCCGAGGTACAGACAGCGCGATGCCGCCCGGCCGGTTCCAGTTGATTTGATGGCTGTCGGCCAGCAGCAGTGAAAACGGCAGGCACGCTAACGGCGGAAACGGCCAGCGACATGGAGGTAACGCCGGCGCGCCGATGTCGGCAATCAGTTTCTGCGTCGGGCGGGTGATGCTGCAAAACACGATGCCGGCGATGAAAATCATCAGGCAGCCCGATGCCGATATTGCCACCGCCGTGTCCGCCGGCAATCATAACGGCGACGCCGGCAAGGCGCCAGCCCGACAGCCAGTGATACCATTCGGCCCGGTCGCGGAAGAAAAATGATCGATAAACACCATCAGCAGCGGTTCCAGCCCGATAACGGTTTCCGCGCTGGCGGCGGAGGTGTCTGCAGGCCGATGAATTACAGCATCAGCACCACCACTAATTGAGAAACGACAGCCACAGCAGCGGCTTCCATTTGTTTTTCGGAATTTTTGTCGAGATAGCGGCGGCAGACGGGCAGTACGATGAACACGGAAATCAGCAGCCGCGCCTGCACCATCAGTGCCGCATCAGAGCATGGTATAGGCAAATTTGGCGGCGATAAACGAGCTGCTCTAAATCAGCAGCGAGAGAATCTGGTAGAACATGGTTTCCCTTTATTTTGTTGCCTTTTCCAGCGTCCGCCGCCGCCACCGCACCGGTCGGGCAAAGGCACAGCAGCATCAGCAGCGCGACGGGCGCGCGGGTCAATTCCAGCACGAACACGACGGCGGTCAGCGGCATTTTCAGCGACACGCCCGAAACACCGCCGCGCCGACCACGGCCGCGCTTTCGAACGGCATGGCGGGTAAAAAGGCAGTTCCACAACGCCGCACTTGCGAAGGAAAGCGTGCCCCGAGCATCATCGAAGGCGTAATCAGCCCGCCGTATGCGCCGGCCGCCAGCGCCAGCAACACCGCCAGCCATTTCAGCACCGCCAGTTGCAGGCTGTCCTGCACAGCCGATTAGGCCGCCGAACACCAGTTGGTTGCCCGCTTTGCCGTTGCCCAGAATATCGGGGCTGTACATCGCCAGCAGGCCGATGGCGGCGAACGCCGCCGCTACCGCCAGCGGTACAATGCGCCGGTCGCCGCGCGCAGCAGCGGAAAACGGGGCGTCGTGCGCCGGAAACAGCACCGCCGCCGCGCCAACAACGGCCCGGCTACCGCCGACCACCACAGCAGCGGCCGGTCAATCTGCAAGCCGACGCTGTATTGCTGCAGTCGCCCAGCCCCATCCTGGACACTGCGGTTGCCAGCACCGAACAGAACAGCGCCGCCGTTACCGCCTGCCGCGTCCACACGCCGAGCATCGTTTCCAGAAATAAACGCGTGGCGGCCAGCGGCACGTTGTATACCGCCGCCAAGCCCGCGCCGGAAGCGCAGGGCAATCAGCAGCCGCGCGCCGTCCTCGTCCAAACCGAGCCGCCTAACCCACAGCGAGGGCGAACGCCGCCGTCATTTCGCGCGGCGCCACTTCCCGCCCCTAACGGCGAACCCAGTCCGACGGTTACGATTTGCAACAGCGCATGGCCGACGGTGGCGGCAAACGGCAACCCTCCAGCGGTTTGGCCAGCAAGCCTTGATACCGACCAGCGGTTTGCCGTACCGCTTCAGCAGCCACCAGCCGCCGCCCGCAGCAACACCGCATACCAGCAGCGCGTAAAAACCGCCGCAGCGGGGCGGCCGCCTCACGCCTTCGCGGAACGACTGATGTCCGCCGTCCAAAGCATAACCGTAGGCGTGATGTTGCACGAAATGCAGCAATTCCGTCAGCACGATGCCGACCAGCCCGCCGGTTATGCCGACCATCGTCAGCGCAAGCCACAGTTTGGTTCGGTTGTTCATTGAAAATCGCTTCGACGCCCCGCCGCATGTATCCGGCCGCAAAAAGCAATCAGGCCGTCTGAAACGGTCGGTTTTCAGACGGCCTGTCGTGTCTTTTTAATTTTCCAGCAACCGTGCTGCACCAGTTTCTTCCGCAGCGTGTTGCGGTTCAACTCAATACGGCGGCGGCTTTCGACTGGTTGCCGCCGCATTCCTCCATAACGCAGCCGAGCAGCGGTTTTTCGACTTGGTTGGAGCACCATTTCATAAACCGCACACGGCGTTTCCCGTTCAAATCCTTAAAGTATTGCTTCAGGTTCTGTTCGATACATTGCGCGATGTCTATTTTTGTTTCATTTTATCTTCCCTTTCCAAAATCGAGTTTGCCAATCCGTTTTCAGACGGCCTCAGCTTCCGCTCATCACTTTCACGCCCAACAATGCCAGCGCGCCGCCGCAAAGCCCCTGTCTCATCCAGTGGCCAGAACGCGAGAAACCGCCTGCTCACGGCGGGGAACGGACAGCATCAGCGCCACCAGTGCGAACCAGATAAAAATCATCAGCGTCATCCACGCGCCGTAAACCGCCATCTGCCACATCAGGGTCGCAGGCGACAACACCACGGTAAACAGCGACAGCATATACACCACCGCCTTCGGGTTCAGCACGTTGCACAACACGCCGCGCCACACGGTTTTTGCCAACCGGTCTCGCGCGGCTTTCTCCGCTCTGATTTCCAATACATCGCCGCCGGCTTTGGCGCGGATGCCCTTATAGCCGATATAGACCAGATACAGGCCGCCGATGAGTTTTGACGCGTCAGTCAGCGGCGCGGACTGCGCGACCAGTGTAACCAGTCCGAATACCGAATAAACGATGTGCACGCCGAAACCGAGCGCGATACCCAGCGCGGTCAGCAGCCCCGCCGCCCTGCCGCGGCCCAGCGACTGCTGCGAAACCAACACGAAATCAGGGGCCGGGCGACATGCAGGCGAGGAAATGCACGCCGGTGATAATCCAAAAACCATGCCAAAAGTCCATTGCGTTTCCTTTCCGACCCGTCTCCGCAGAAACAGCGTTTTCAGACGGCCTCAGCGGTAGCCGCACGCCCAAGCGTCGGTCAGTTCGGGCAGCCTCGTCCAGATAGGCGGCCACCGCGTCATAGTGCGCCGCCGCGTCGTCAGACGGTTGATTTCCCGACGCGCCGCTTCGCCTTCGGGCATGGAATCCAGATACCAGCCTATGTGTTTGCGCGCAATCCTCGCTCCGGCGGCGGCACCGTAAAAATCGTGCATGGCGCGGACGTGCGCCAACACGGTTTTCGCCGCCTCCCGCAGGCTCAGGGCTTCGGGCAGCACGCCGTGTCGGGCGTAATGGGCCCAAATCGCGGAAAAAGCCACGGCCGGCCCTGTGCGCCGCGCCCTATCATCACGCCGTCGGCGCCGGTTTTGCCGCAATACGGCGGCGGCTTTCTGCGGCGAGTGATGTCGCCGTTGACCCAGACGGGGATATTCAGACGGCCTTTGGCTGGCGATTAATTCGTAACTCGCTTCGCCTTTGTACATCTGGGTGCGCGTGCGGCCGTGGATGGCGATGGCGGCGATGCCCGACTCTTCGGCGATGCGGGCGACGGTGAGGATGTTTTTATGGTCGTCGTGCCAGCCCAGACGGGTTTTGAGGTAACGGAACGCCCGCCGCACCAACGACGGCTTCAAGTATGGCGGCCACCAGCGGTTCGTTTTGCATCAGCGCGCTGCCCGCTTGGACGTTGCAGACTTTTGGCGGGGCAGCCCATATTGATGTCGATAAGCTGCGCGCCGAGGGCGACGTTGTATACGGCCGCTTCCGCCATCTGCCGCGGGTCGCTACCCGCAATCTGCACCGCCGCCACGCCTTCTTCGCCGCCGAAATCGCTGCGGTGCAGGGGTTTTGGCGGTGTTTCTGAACGGGGTCGCTGTGCAGCATTTCGCCGACCGCCCAGCCTGCGCCGAACGCGCGGCACAGTCTGCGGAACGGCTTGTCGGTAATGCCCGCCATCGGCGCGAGGCGCGATGGGGTGTCGATTATGTATGCGCCGATTTGCATGGAAGTTCCGCCGCCGGTAAAAGGATGGGAAATTGTACAATTTTTAAGCAGGTTTTTCCAACGCCTTTTTACACCGCCGTCGGCATTTCTTTTCGGCGCCTGCAAAGAACAGGCCGTCTGAAACCGGCCGAAAACGGCGTTTCAGACGGCCTCCCTGCCGCCAAGGATAGCCTGATTCAGACAAACAGCGTCATCAACGCCTGCACCGCTATCTGAACCGCCGCCACCATCGGCATAATGAGTTTGCCAGAGCAGGCCGGTGAACAACAGAATCAGGATAATCCATGTACCGTAAGGCTCGATTTTGCGAAACTGCATAGAGCTGCTTGGCGGGCGGGAAGGTATCGATGATGATGCCGCCGTCCCACGGCAGGATCGGAATCAGGTTGAGCGCGAACAGAACGGCGTTAATCAGGATGCCGTAACCGGCCATCTGCACCAGCGGCGACTGGAAGTTTTCGGGCACATAGATTGCCGATACGATGACCAGTCCCCAGAAAAAACGCCATCAGCAGGTTGGCCAGCGGTCCCGATACGGCAATCCAGCGCCATGCGCGGCGCGGGTCGCGGAAATTGCGCGAGTCGATGGGAATCGGCCGCGCCCAGCCAGAACAGGAACGGCGCCGACAGCATCAGGCAAAACAGCGGCACGAGCACCGTACCTATCGGGTCGATATGCGGCAGCGGGTTGAGCGTCAGCCGCCCGTATTGTTCGGCGGTGTGGTCGCCCCAACGGCGGGCGGTATAGCCGCGCACGACTTCGCGCACGGTAGCGCCAGCAGCACCGCAGCACCGCCAGTAAAAATACGCCTAAATCAAAGTTGCGAGCATGGTTTTCCTTAAAAAAGGCCGTCTGAAAGACAAAACAAGGCGACAGCATATCAGAGGATGAAACGGTTTGTCGAAAAATCCGTGTGCGGATTTTACCGTCGGCCGCTCCAAATGCCGCCGAAAAACCGAAAGGCCGTCTGAAAACCCGTTTCAGACGGCCCTGCCCGTTTGACCCTACTCAGGCTTTTTCGCCAGCATGGTAACGAATTTGAACTGAATCAGGTTGCCCGCCTCGTCGCGCGCATGCATCGAGCCGAGTTCTTCCTTGTATTCGACCAGTTGCCAATCCTGATAATAGCCGCGCAGTTCGCCTTCGCCGAATTTGAACGGGAACGGCATCGGGCAGGGGAAATCCGCGGTGTCCACCGCCGACACAATCAGATTGCAACCACCCGGATTGGTATGCGCCTGCATGTCGGCGATAATCTGCGGCACAGACTGCGGCCGGAGGAACATAAACACCACCGTCGCCACGATATAGTCGAAATCGTCCTGCAAATGCGCCGCATTCAAATCATATTCGAACGCCCGCACCGGCAAAGCCCTTCCGCCCGCGCCAGCTCCGCCACGTTCTGCACCGCGTGCGGATTGTTGTCGACGGCGGTTACGTCAAAACCCTTTCAAGGCGAGAAACAGCGCGTTCCTGCCCTGACCGCAGCCCATGTCCAACGCCTTGCCCGCAGGCACGATGCCTTCCGCCGCACGCACGGCGGAATGGGTAGCGCTCATGCCGTATTTTTTGCTGAAATAATCGTCCGCCGTGCAGTAAAACTCAAGCTGCATTTCCAAATCGTCGCTCAGCGGTTCGATTTTGTGCCACTGCTGCGGCGCTATCATCCACGCGCCGCCTTCGGGCGACGGTTCCGTATTCTTCCTGCACCGCGCCCTCTTCGTCCAATTCGTAAAATTTCAGACGGCCCCTCGTTACCGTAATGTGCCCCCAAAGTACCCTCGGCGGTATTGTGTTTCGACAAAAAAACGCTTCCGGCACCGTGTCTTTCGTCCATTTCGGCATCTGCTTGTAAAGGTACAACTCCTGTCGGCCCATATGTTTCTCCTTTCGTCAAAGAACATTCATATTATAGGCGTGTCCGGCGGGACGCAATATCTCAGACGGCCCGTATGTTATGATGGCGCCTGCGCAACCACGGGAAAAACATGGACAAAACCGTTTACCTCTACACCGACGGCGCCTGCAAAAGGCAATCCGGGCGCGGGCGGCTGGGGCGTTTTGCTGCGTTACGGCACGCATGAAAAAGAACTGTTCGGCGGCGAAGCGGGAAACCACCAACAACCGCATGGAGCTGACCGCCGTCATCGAAGGGCTGAAAAGCCTGAAACGCCGCTGCACGGTGGAAATCTGCACCGATTCGCAATACGATCAAAAACGGCATGGAAAGCTGGATACACGGCTGGAAGAAAAACGGCTGGAAAACCGCCGCCAAACAACCCGGTCAAAAAAACGACGACTTTATGGAAGGAGCTGGACGACCTGGTCCGGCAGCACGACGTCCGCTGGACATGGGTCAAAGGCCATGCCGGACATCCGGAAAACGAAAAAGCGGACGTATTAGCCAGCAAGGGGCGGCGCAGTTTTTATGACCCGTCTGCGAATCCAAACGGGCCTTTCGTCCGAAACCGCGTCAAAGGCCGTCTGAAAACGCCGCCGACTATTCGCCCTTGCCCGATGCGAAAGAATTAAGATGATTCGGACGGTCTTTTGGCTTAGAATAGGCCGGTTCCAAACACCCTCGGAAAAAAACCGATGACTTGCCCCATCTGCCAAGCGCAAAACGAAGACATCCTGCTGCAAAACCGCCAACCTGCGCGTCATCGCCGTGCACGACGAAGCCGGCGCGCCCGCCTTCTGCCGCGTCATCTGGCGGCGCCACGTCGCGGAAATGACCGACCTCTCCGCCGCCGAACGCGCGGAAATCATGGAAACGGTGTATAAAGTCGAAGCCGCAATGCGCCGCGTGTTCCGTCCGCCAAAATCAACCTCGCCAGCCTGGGCAACGTCGTTCCCCCACCTGCACTGGCACGTCATCGCCCGCTTCGAAAACGACGCCTAACTTCCCCGCCCCGATTTGGGCGCCCGCAGTACCTAGGGCACGAAATGTCCCTGCCGACGGCTGGCCGGAGCAAATCAAAAGCGTTACTGGTATAACTTTCAGACGGCCTCAAGGCTTCGTCATTATCAAACAAAAAGGAAAAAAACAATGGACTGGAATCCTTCACGCCGCCGTTTTTCTGCGCGCGTCCGCCGCCGTGGCAGGCGCGGGGCTGCTTCAGGCCTGCGGCACCGGCTCGACTTCCCAACCCGCGGCAACGAACAATCCCCAGAAAGCCAAAGCCCGTGCAACCCATCAGCTCATCCACCGTCCACCACGGCGACAACGTATTGCGCGTGGTCGCCCCTTCCGGTTTCGCCGAAGACATCAACCGCGTCAACCTCGGCCTGACGCGCCTGTATAACGCAGGCTTTACCGTAACCAACCAGAAGCCGGTTCGCGCCGCTACCAGCGTTTCGCCGGCACCGACGCGCAACGCATCGCCGACTTCAAGACGTCGCCACCGGCCGCGTCAAAACGCCGAAAAGTATTGATGGGGCTGCGCGGCGGCTACGGTGCGGCGCGCATCCTGCCGCATATCGACTTCGCCTCGCTCGGCGCAAGGATGCGCTGAACGCGGCACGCTGTTTTTCGGTTTCAGCGACGTCTGCGCCGTCCAGCTCGCCCTGCTCGCCAAAGGCAACGTCCCCAGCTTCGCCGGCCCGATGGTGCTACAGCGAGTTCGGCAAACCGCAGCCAGCACCTATACGATGGATTCGTTCATCCGCGGCTCGACCTCCGCCGGCAACACCGTCGACGTCCCCGTCATCCAGCGCAGCGACGTCAATGCGGAAGGCACATTCTGGGGCGGCAACCTCAGCGTACTGGCTTCTTTGGCAGGTTCGCCCTACATGCCCGACATCCAGGGCGGCATCCTGTTTATCGAAGACGTGGGCGAACAGCCCTACCGCATCGAACGTATGCTCAACACGCTGTATCTGGCGGGGTTCTGCAAAAACAGCGCGCTATCGTCTTCGGCGATTTCCGCATGGGTACCATCCGCGACATTTACGACTCCAGCTACGATTTCCCGTCGGTCGTCAGCCAAATCCAGCGCACCATCCGCGTGCCCGTGCTGACCGGCTTCCCGTTCGGCCATATCGCCAACAAATCCACCTTCCCGCTGAGGCTCGTACGCCAAAATCCGCAGTTCGGGCAACGGCGGCTACTCGGTAACGTTCAGCGGCTATCCCACCCTCAACGCCGCCACGCTGAACCTGAACTCCCTGCTCCCGCCGCCCGTTACCTTCGGCAATTACGTTCCCGTCGAAACGGAACAACGGAAGAAGTGCTGGAATAAGCCAGCCGTCCGCAACGCAAACCGGAGGCCGTCTGAAAACCATTTTCAGACGGCCTCCGTCTGATCGAAAGCACGTTCCGGTCGCAAAATCCTTTATAATCCGCTTTTTACTCCGGTTGACGGAAACCATTAAAAACAAAAACCATCATGCTTAAATTCACTTTACACAACAAAGACGGCCACGCCCGCCGCGGTACATTGGAACTCAACCACGGCAGCATCGAAACCCCCGTATTCATGCCCGTCGGTACCTACGGCTCGAGTCAAAGCCATGACCCCGCAAAACCTGCACGACATCAAGGCCCAAATCATCCTCAGCAGCACCTATCATTTGTAGGCTGCGCCCCGGCCTCGAAGTCATCGAACAGTTCGGCGGCCTGCACGACTTTATCGGCTGGAACAAACCGATTTTGACCGACTCCGGCGGTTTCCAAAGTGTTTTCGCTATCCGACATGCGCAAACTCACCGAAGAAGGCTGCACCTTCAAAGCCCGATTAACGGCGACAAACTCTTCCTCTCGCCCGAAATCTCATGAAAATCAAACCGTGCTCAACTCCGACATCGCCATGCAGCTCGACGAATGCACCCCCGGCGAAGCCACGCGCGAACAGGCCGAAAAATCGCTGCAAATGAGCCTGCGCTGGGCGGAACGCAGCAAAAAAAGCCTTTGAAGATTTGAACAACCCCAACGCCCTGTTCGGCATCGTGCAGGGGCGCGATGTACGAAGACCTGCGCGAACAGTCCCTGCGCGGGCTGGAACAGCTCGACTTCCCCGGCCTCGCTATCGGCGGCTTGTCCGTCAGCGAACCCAAGCCCGAAATGTACCGTATGCTGCGCGCCGTCGGTCCCATACTGCCCTGAACACAAACCGCATTACCTGATGGGCGTCGGCACACGGAAGACTTGGTATACGGCGTGGCGCACGGCGTGGACATATTCGACTGTGTCATGCCCACCCGCAACGCCCGCAACGGCTGGCTGTTCACCCGTTTCGGCGACATCAAAATCAAAAACGCCAAGCACAAACACGACACCCGACCCGCTCGACGAATCCTGCACCTGCTACGCCTGCCAGAAACTTCAGCCGCGCCTACCTGCCCACCTGCACCGCGCCGGCGAGATTTTGGGCGCAGTTGAACACCATCCACAATCTGCATTTCTACCAAACCATCATGGCCGAAATGCGCGAAGCCATCGAACAGGGGCAAATTCGCCGACTGGCGGGCACAGTTCCACGAGCACCGTGCACGCAGCGCGGGATTGAGAACAAAATAAAGCTCGAGGCCGTCTGAAAAACCTGTTTTCAGACGGCCTCAATATATCATGTACACTGCCGTATCGCCGAGCTTTTTCGCATTTTGCGAAAACCCCGCCAGACTCCTTCGCCCAATAATTTCAGACGGCCTGCATCAATCCGTCGGGCCGTCTGAAAACTCAAAGCCACTACCTTTATTCCGTCCCTGCCCTGTTTGAACTTTGGCTTTCAACACAGCGGGCAGCGTATCGTCAAAATACCAGCTTCCGTCGGGCGGGGCCAATGCTCCGCCCGCGCAGCTCAAAGTGATGCTTTCGCCCGTCAGCTCATCGGTTTTCGGTAACTTCCATCTCGCGCACCCTGCCCCAATCGGTAACGGGCGACAGGGTGCGCCGCCGTCAGGATGCGTTCGTTCTGCCTCCCGATACCGTCCTGCCGTCCGCAACCGCCGCCGCACCGTCCGACGGCATGTGCGGGACACGGCAGGCCCTGGGCGTGTTTTTCCGGCAGAATGTTCAGCGAATCCGGACAAAGCCCGTGTTCCAGCGCCCATGCCGCCAATGCGCGGCGGGCGGCTTTTGTGGACGAACAAACCGTAAAGGTCGCCCGTCGCGGCTGCCGTTGGCCAGCGGCACAATCCGCGCCTGCAACGCCCGCGCTCGTCGGGAACAAAGTTCACCGTCAGATAGCCTCCCGATTTTTCAGACGGCCTCAACGCATATTCCCGCTCGGCCTGCGCCTTCAACCATAAAGCGTGCAAACCGCCCGCGGCAGGCAAGAAGCGCACCTCGGCGGCATGCGCACATACGGCGGAATATTCCCGCCATGCAGCGCCGCCGCCGTTTCCGAATAAGCCCGTTCGTGCACCCCACCGCCAGCGCACCCCTCCGATTCGTCCAGCCATATCAGCACGCCGCTGCTGTCGGGCAGACGGTAAAGGCAGCGCGACAATTCTTCCGGCAGCGAAGCCGGCAGCATTTTCGGATTCATCAGACTGCGGCAATGACGCTCCCATTTCTTTCCGCACCTTTTTCAGCAGACTCCGTTCCAAAAATCACTCAGCGCCGCCACATCGGCCATCGCGCGGTGGCGGCTTTCCACCGCAATGCCGAAGCGTTCGATGATGCTGTCGAGGTTGTGCCTGTAAAACTGAGGATACAGGCGGCGCGACAGCTGCACGGTACAAAGCGCGGGCGCGGCAAAAATCCATGCCCGCCCGCCGGAACTCATGGCGCAGAAAGGTATAATCGAAGCGGCTGTTGTGCGCCACCACCACCGCCCGTGCAACGGCAGCAAGTCGGCCGCAATGTCGGCGAAACACCGGCGCGCGGATACGGCTTTCATCGGTTATCCCCGTCAGTTCTACCACAAATTTCGGTATCGGCTGTTGCGGATTGACCAGCCACTCGTAACGCTTCGCCACTCCGCGTTCGAAACGCAACACCGCCACTTCCGTAATGCGGTCGCGGTAAAAATTACCGCCGGTCGATTCAAAATCAACCACGGCCACAGGCCGCGAATCCGCGAAAGCGGCGGCCAGATGGGCCAACGCATTGTGTGCGTCATTTTTCTTTTCAGCAAATTCAACAAACAAGCGTGCATTCTACCCGTATTTTTGACTTTTTCAGTACAATGCTTGACGGGTCGGCACCACATACCTATAATCTCAGTCTTTCTTGCACTGCACCCGTAGCTCAGTTGGATAGAGTATCTGGCTACGAACCAGAGGGTCAGGCGTTCGAATCGCTCGGGTGCGCCACAGAATATTCCGCGCCCATCGTCTAGCGGTTGGGACATCGCCCTTTCACGGCGGTAACCGGGGTTCGATTCCCCGTGGGCGTGCAGTTTATTAAAAACGCTTTCATTTTCCGGTGAAAGCGTTTTTGCATCACCTTTGCCGCTCTGAATGGGCAAACACACCGAACCTTTCGCCCCCGCCTGTTTTTCAGACGGCCTTAACCAATCTTTATGCTTGCCGCCGCCCTTTTGTACCGGCTTTAGCGTACACTGGCGCTCTTTCATCAAAGTAAGAATCAATTTTATGTACAAAGGCGAACGGTTCAACGCATACAGCCATTTAATCGGCACCATGCTGGCGGTTACGGGCATGGTGCTGCTAACCGTCAAAGCAGCCGTCAATTTCGGCCCTACAAACTCGCGGGCGCGCTGACCTACGGCATCTGCCTGATTCTGCTTTATCTGGGTTCCACCCTCTACCACAGCATTCCCCAACCGAAAGCAAAAAGCCGTCCTGCAAAAAATCGACCACTGCGGATTTATCTGCTCATCGCCGGAAAGCTATACGCCGTTTACGCTGGTTACGCTCAAGTGGCTGGGGCTGGTCGCTGTTCGGCGTTTTCTTGGGGACTGGCCCTGTTCGGCATCACCCAAGAGCTGACCATAGGGCGGAAAAGTGAAAAGCGGCGGCTGTCTATGGCGTTATACGTCATCATGGGCTGGCTGATTCTGGTTGCCATGTATCCTCTGGCCAAAATCCTGTCTGCCGCCCAGGATTGTTCTGGCTCGCACTCGGCGGCATTCTTTACAGCGCCGGCATTTACTGGTTTGTCAACGACATGAAAATCAAAACACGGCCACGGCATCTGGCATTTATTCGTACTCGGCGGCAGCCCTGGCGAGTTGTCTGCATTTACTTTTATGTCATCTAAAAAACTGTTAAAAGGCCGTCTGAAAAAGCAGAAACGCTTATTTTCAGACGGCCTTTTTCGTTTTCTGATACCCGAAAGGCTACATGCAACCCTTGTTCCGGCACAAACTGAACAGCGGCACGCCGCTTGCGCGTATTTTCACCGCCGGTCGATCGGTAAATTTCAAAATCACAGCAGCCTCGACCACCTCGCCGCCGAGCTTGCGGATAAGCTCCACACCCGCCAGCATCGTGCCGCCGGTTGCCACCAATCATCCACTAGTAACACCCGTGCACCTTTTTGACGGCATCAGTGTGGATTTCCACCGTCGCCTCGCCGTATTCCAAAGCATAACTCTGCGATACGGTGTCAAACGGCAGCTTGCCTTTTTACAGAATGGGCACGAAACCCACGTTCAACTGATATGCCAAGGCCGCACCGATGATAAATCCGCGCGCATCCAGCCCCGCCACCGCATCGATTTTTCTGCCCCATATGGCGGTACACCAGCAAATCCACCAGCAGGCGGAAATATTCCGCACTTTGCAGCTTCCGGCGTAATATCGTGAAACAAAATACCCTTTTGCGGCCAGTTTTCGATTTTGCGGATTTTTCGCCGCCAACGCTTCCACGCCCATCACTTCAGGATGAATCAACATTTTTATTTATTCCTCAGATGAGAAAGTTTTTCAAACACTTTGTTTATGTGAGCTAAAACAGATATTCTACCCGAAATCCGCCGCCATGCCGATGCCGTCTGAAAATGCGGATATGGCGCTTTTGTGTTATAATGAAAAGATGGTTTTTCCGCAGCAAAAACCATTATGCAGACAAACAAAAAGGCAATATTTTCATCATTTCCGCCGCTTCAGGCACAGGCAAGACCACTTTGGTTTCCCGCCTGCTGAAAAAACAACGGCGACATCCGCGTCTCCATCTCCCATACCACGCCAACCGCGTGAAGGCGGCGAACGACGGCGTCCACTACCACTTCGTACCCAAAGAAGAATTTGAGTCGCTCATCCGCCAAAACGCCTTTTTAGAACACGCCGACGTATTCGGCAACTATTACAGCACCAGCATCGCCGGCGTAGACGAACTGCGCAGCCAAGGATACGACGTAATTTTGAAATCGACGTACGGGGGGCGGAGCAGGTCCGCCGCCTCCTGCCCGAAGCGTGCAGCATCTTCATTCTGCCGCCGTCGTTTGAAATCCTCGCCTCACGCCTGACCAACCGCGGCACCGACGGCGAGGAAGTCATCCGTACCCGACTGGATAAAAGCACGCCACGAAATCGGGCGGGCCCCCTTGTTCGACTACATCGTCGTCAACGACGATTTGAACATACCGCCGAAGCCGACCTGCTCCACATCATCAAAGCAGGCCGTCTGAAACAGAGCCGCACAGAAGCCCTTTATAGAAAAACCTGTTGGAAAATTCCTAAAAAACAGCGAAAATACGCTTTTATTTCATCCGATAAGAAAGACGACTGACATGGCCCGTATCACCACAGAAGACTGACAGGCAAAATCCCCAACCACTTCGACCTGACGCTGGTCGCCGCCCGCCGCGCCCGCCAGCTTGAAAACAGCAACACCCGCTGGTAGACGACATCCGCCACAACAAACCGACCGTTACCGCGCTGCGCGAAATCGCCGCCGGAGAAATCGGCATGGAACTGCTCAAACGCAACAGATAACCAAAACAACCGCTCGGCCCGTGCGGCACGGTTTCTTTCTCGCAAAACTGAAAATCCCGACCGCCGGCCGCCTTCATTCAAAAGAATCATCCGAACACTTCCCGCACACCCCGCCCGCGTCATTCAGAATGCCGCCCGACACACACAAAACAAAAAGGCCGTCTGAAATACCAGCCCCAGCCCACCGCCCCTTACGACGCGCTGACCGCCGAAGCCCTGCGAACTTCTGTTTCCGCACCGCATCGTACCTCAGCGAAAACGAGCAGAGCGGAAGCTTGAAAAAGCAGTTGCCTTCGCGTTTCGCGCCCACGACGGACAAACCCGTAAAGCGGCGAACCCTACATCACCCACCCGCTCGCCGTCGCCAGCAGCTTGCCATGTGGCACATGGACATCAAGGGCCTGTGCGGGGCGTACTGCACGATGTATTGGAAGACACGGGCGTATCCAAAATCGAAATAGCGGCGGAATTCGGCGATACCATCGCCGAAATGGTGGACAACCTCTCCAAACTCGAAAAACTCAAATTCGAAGACCAAGCAGAGCATCAGGCCGAGAAAGTTTCCGCAAACTGGTTCTGGCGATGACCAGAGACGTGCGCGTTATCGTCGTCAAACTCGCCGACCGCCTGCACAACATGCGCACGCTCGGCTCCATGCACCCCGACAAACGCCGCCGCATCGCCAAAGAAACTCTCGAAATCTACGCACAATCGCCAACCGCATCGGTCTGAACAACGCCTATCAGAGTTGCAGGACTTATCGTTTAAAACCTCACCCAACCGCTACGAAACCCTGCGCAAGGCCGCGAACAACAGCCGTAAAACCGCCGCGACGTAGTCGGTAAAGTCTTGCAGCGTTCAGCCAGCGGCTGGTCGGAGCCAACATAGAACCAAAATCAAAGGCCGCAGAAAAAGCCTGTACAGCATCCGCAGAAAATGCTGGCTGAAAAACTGCGCTTCGCCGACGTGATGGACATTTACAGCCGCGTCATCGTCGACAGTATTCCCGCCTGTTACGCCGCGCTCGGCGCACTACACCCTCTACAAACCCAAACCCAGCCGTTTCAAAGACCTAGTCGCCATCCCCAAAAGCAACGGCTACCAAAGTCTGCACACCACCCTCGTCGGCGCTTACGGCCTACCATCGAAGTTCAAAGTCCGCACACGCGAAATGGATGCCGTCGCCGAAGGAGGCGTTGCGGGCCACTGGATTTACAAATCCGGCGAAAATACCGTAGACCAAGCCGTACTCCGCACCAACCAATGGCTGAAAAACATCCTCGACCTGCAAGCCAGCGAGTGCGAACGCCATCGAATTTTTGGAACACATCAAAGTCGACCTGTTCCCCAACGAAGTCTACATCCTTACCCCGAAAGGCAAAATCCTCACCCCTGCCCAAGGTTCCACACCCATAGACTTCGCCTATGCCGTCCATACCGACATCGGCCATCGCCGCCCGCATCAACAACACCATGACGCGCGCTGCGTACCAAGCTCAAAACCGGCGATTCGGTGAATCATCACCTCGAACGCCAAACCCAACCCCGCCTGGCTCAATTTCGCCGTTTCCAGCCGTGCGCTCGCAAAAGCATCCCGCCAGTATGTCAAAACCTCAATCACCGCGATGCCATCGTCCTCGCGAAAACCTGCTGCAAAAAGCCCTTTCCAGCCTGCTGCCGAAAGACATCCTGCTTTCAGACGACCTCAAAGAAAAATACCTTGCCGATCTCAACGACAAGCAAACCTCGTTTGAGAAGTGCTCTACAACGTCGGCATGGGCCACACCTGCCCGTTTCCGTCGCCATGCACATCGCCGAACTGGCGGGCGAAACTTCCGGCAGCGAAATCAAGCTCAGTCCGATTAAAATCAACGGACAAGAAACCGGCCGCGTGCATCTGGCCGATGCTGCCACCCGTCCAGGCGACCCTGTCCGCGCCGTATTGACCAGAGACCGCGGCGCGATTATCCACCGCGACATCTGCCCCCACCCTGCTCAAAAACCGACCCCGAACAGCAGCTCGACGCCGGTTGGGACAACATCAGCAGCAAACCTACCGCACCATCCTGCTCATCCAGTCGGCGAGATACTCACGGCCTGCTTGCGCTGATGGCGCAAGCCATTTCAGCTCGGCGCAGACATCGAATCCGTGGACACGCCCTCGCGTACGCAAAGACGGAACCGAAGGCTTCGTCGAATTCAGATTTATCGTCAAAACCGCCGATTTGGAACAACTCAACCGCATCATCCACAATCTGCACACCATCCCGCAGGTCCGCAAAGTCATCGAAACTGACGGCAAACCGGTTTTCAGACGGCCTCGCGCGCCCTCCGCCGTCTTGACATAAGGCCGCACTTATAAGATAATCACCCGATTATCTACCGGCTTGAAAGAGGCCGCCGACCGGCAGATGCCGACCCGTTAGGAGGTGATGTTCACATCACGGCGCGTATCCCGCCGAAGCCGCATACGGCACACCAGCGATACGGACCACCCCATCCGCAGGCCGTCTGAAACAACACAAAATCCTTTTTCAGACGGCCTCAAAACGAAATATTACGATTTAAATTAAAGGAAATAAAATGCCTGCAATCCGTGTAAAAGAAAACGAACCCTTTGAAGTCGCTATGCGCCGTTTCAAACGCGCCGTAGAAAAACCGGCCTGCTGACCGAGCTGCGTGCCCGCAGAAGCCTACGAAAAAGCCGACTACCGAGCGCAAACGCAGCAGCCGCAGTGAAACGCCTGCAAAAACGCCTGCGCAGCCAGCGAGCTTCCCCGAAAATGTACTAATCGGAAGCGACCGAGTTACAAAGGCCTGCCCTGTGATTGACGCAACACACCGCCGGCTTTGTTCAGCGGTGTGTTTTTCTTCCGTCTAACAGAACATTTCCGTAAAGCCATCTAAAAACAACCTGAGAAAGCGAGTAGAAAATGAGCCTGAAAGAGCGACTGACCGAAGACATGAAAACCGCCATGCGCGCCAAAGACCAAGTGTCTCTGGGCACCATCCGCCTGATTAACGCCGCCGTCAAACAATTTTGAGGTGGACGAACGCACCAGAAGCGGACGACGCCAAAGTACTGCCATCCTGACCAAAATGGTCAAACAGCGCAAAGATAGCGCCAAAATCTACGCGAAGCAGGCCGTCAGGACTTGGCAGACGAAAACGCCGAAATGAAATCCTGCACCGCTACCTGCCGCAAATGATGTCCGCAGAAGAAATCCAAGCCGCCGTTGCCGCCGCCGTAGCGCAAACGGGCGCATCCGGCATAGCCGACATGGGCAAAGTCATGGGTGTGCTGAAAACTTCGCTGGCCGGCAAAGCCGATATGGGCGAAAGTCAACAAAAATCCTGAAAGCCGTATTAAGCGCCTGAACATAAGGCCGTCTGAAAATGACGGATCTCCGCCTCCATGATACCGAGCAGATTTATAGACGAACTCCTGGCCAAAGTCGATGGGTCGACATCATCGACGAACAGGTTCCGCTGAGCGGCGCGAACTATGGCCTGCTGTCCGTTCCACAAGGGAGAAAACCCCGTCTTTTCCGTCAGCGAGCAAGCAGTTTTACCATTGCTTCAGTTGCGGCGCACACGGCTCGGCCATCGGTTTCGTTATGGAACACCAAGGGCTGTCGTTTCCCGAAGCGGTGCAATATCTGGCCGACCGCGTAGGCATGACCGATGCACGCAGGTGCGCGGGCGGAACGACAAATCGGAAGCCCGTGCCGAGCGTAAGAAAACAGCAGACACTGGAAGAAACCATTGCGGCTGCAGCGGATTTCTACGCCAACAGTTAAAATTCAATCCGGCTGCCAAAAGAATATTTGGACAAGCGCGGCCTGAGCACAGAAGTCATCGCCCATTACGGCTTGGGCTACGCGCCCGACGGCTGGCAGCCGCTTGCGCAAATATTCCAACCCTATCCCAACACCGCGCTGGTGGACGGCGGCATGGTCATCGCCAACGAAGGCAAAGCATTACGACCGCTTCCGCCACCGCATCATGTTTTCCATCCGTGACCCGCGCGGGCAAGTCATCGGTTTCGGCGGGCGCGTATTGGACAATTCCAAACCGAAATACCTCAACTCACCCGATACGCCTTTGTTTGACAGGGCAAAAACCTCTACGGCCTGTATGAAGGCCGCGCCGCCGCCGTTAAAGACGCGGGCCGTATTTTGGTGAGTGGGAAGGCTATATGGACGTCGTCGCCCTGTCGCAGTTCGGCATCGGCTACAGCGTCGCCGCACTCAGCACCGCCACTACCGCCGAGCACGTCAAAAATCCTGATGCGCCAGACCGACGACATCTATTTCTGTTTCGACGGCGACAGCGCCGAGCCCGCAAAGCCGCTTGGCGCGCGCTGGAAAAACGCCCTGCCGCAACTCAAAGACGGCAAATCGCTGCATTTTCTGTTTCCTGCCGAAGAACACGGCCCCGACAGCTACGTCCGCGCCTGCAGCAAAGCCCAATTCGAAGACGCTGTTGCACCGGCAAGCCGCTGTCGGAATATTTCTGGGACGCTCTTTCGGACGGCCTTAACCTCAATATGCAGGAAGGTAAGGCTGAATTGGTGAAAACCAGCTCGCCGTTGTTGGCACAGATTACCGCGCCGGCATTGGGTTTTCTGCTGAAACAACGCCTAAGCGAACTGGTCGGCATCGACCTGACAACCTTGCCCAACTGCTCGGGCAGGGAAGCTCCCAAGCGTCATGTGAAAAGCAGAAAAAGCTACAAACTGCCGGCCATATCCATCAAACAACCGGTCATGCTGACACTGGTGCAGCGGCAAATCCGCAGCCTCTTGATAAATCCGGCATGGGCATCATCTATAGACCTGCCCGAATATCTGCCCCTGACCGGTGATTTCGCCTGTTTGGCCAATCTGGCGGAAATGATAAAAAGCCACCCCAGCCGCCGAGCAGCGCCGCAGATTTTTGGAGCATATGCGCGGGTCGCCATACGAAACCGCATTGAACCAAAATCTTCCAATCGGCACTCAATTCATCAGACGAGATGGAAAGCGGCAATGAGGAAGACTGCGAAAGTTTCAAAATCGGCATGAAAAACTCTTGAATGAGTTAAAAATACAGCCAAATTGAATTACTTAAACAAAAAAGCTCGCAAAGCGGGCTGAACGATTATGAAAAGCAGCTACTGATGTCGCTGCTGATATCGAAGGCGAACTGACCTTCGTCCGACCGGCAATACGATACGGTGTACAACCCGTTCCCGCCGAACCCAAAAAACAAAACAGGCCGTCTGAAAACCGTTTTTCCCGCTGCAACCGCGTCGTCTTGAACCCACCGCAGAACAACCGTTTTCAAACGTTTCAGCCGGTCTCGGAGCACACAGAGCCGTGCTCCGCACCAGCCGGAAGGTGCAGACCCGCATACCGCCGGCACTGTTAAAAACCGTTACACCGACGAGATAATCTATGTCCAAACATACCGACGAATACCACGATCAAGACGACAACCGCCCGCTGACCGTTGAAGAGCAGCGGGCGCGCCTGCTCCAGCTCATCATCATGGGCAAAGAGCGCGGCTACATCACCTATTCCGAAATCAACGACGCCCTGCCCGACGACATGTCGGATGCCGACCAAATCGACAACATCGTCAGCATGATTTCAGGCTTGGGCATCAAGTTACAGAACAGGCACCCGATGCGGAAGACATCCTGCTGAGCGACAACGCCGCCACCATTACCGACGACGACGCCGTTGAAGAAGCCGAAGCAGCCCTCTCCAGCGCCGACAGCGAATTCGGCCGTACTACCGATCCGGTACGCATGTATATGCGCGAAATGGGGCAAAGTCGACCTGCTGACGCGCGAAGACGAAATCATCATTGCCAAAAATCGAAAACGCCCTGAAAAACATGGTACAGGCCATTTCCGCCTGTCCCGGTTCGGTAGCTGAAATCCTCGCGCTGATCGAGCAGGTGCGCAATGACGAAATCCGCGTTGACGAAGTCGTCGAAGCCATTATCGACCCGAATGAGGTTTTGCTGAACGAACTCGGCTTGGGTCATCTGGAAAACAACGCCTCGGCCGACGACAATAACGATTCCGACAATGAAAACGACGACGAAAGCGACGACGATGAAGACGACGGCAATAACGATTCCGACGCGCTTTCCGCCGCGAATCTGGAGGAACTGAAGCAAAAAAGTGCTGGAGCATTTTGTCCAAATCGAAACGGCCTATACCAAAAATGATCGAGCAACTGACGAAACACCATAGCCGCCATGCCGCCTATTTGGAACACCGCGACGCGATTGCCAGCAAGTTGTTGGAAGTACGTTTTGCCACCCGCCAAATCGAAAGCCTGAGCGGCAGCCTGCGCAACCGCGTAGACAACATCCGCAAACTCGAGCGTGAAATCCGCGACATCTGCCTGAGACCGCGTCCACATGGACCGAGACTACTTCATCCGGAATTTTCTGCCGGTCATTACCGATTTGAACTGGCTGGAAAACGAGATTGCCAAAAGAAAAACGCATGGAGCGGCGCACTGACCGTTTCCGTCATGCCATCCTTGAAAAACAGACCGAGTTGGCGGAAATGGAAAAAAGAAACCCGTATTTCCATCGGCGAGTTGAAAGACATCAACAAAAACATGGTCATCAGTGAAAAAGAAACCGCCGCCGCCAAGCAGGAGATGATTCAGGCCAACCTGCGCCTGGTAATTTCCATCGCCAAAAAATATACCAACCGCGGCTTGCAATTCCTTGATTTGATTCAAGAAGGCAATATCGGACTGATGAAGGCGGTCGACAAATTCGAATACCGGCGCGGCTACAAATTCTCGACTTACGCAACATGGTGGATTCGTCAGGCGATTACCCGTTCGATTGCCGACCAAGCGCGCACCATCCGCATTCCGGTGCACATGATTGAGACCATCAACAAAATGAACCGTATTTCGCGCCAGTATCTGCAAGAAACCGGCGAAGAGCCTGATTCCGCCAAACTGGCCGAACTGATGGAAATGCCGGAAGACAAAAATCCGCAAAATCGCGAAAATCGCCAAAGAACCGATTTTCGATGGAAACGCCGATTGGCGACGACGACGATTCGCATCTGGGCGACTTCATCGAAGACATCAACAATGTCGCCCCTGCCGACGCAGCGATGTATTCCAGCCTGCACGAAGTCACCAAAGAGTGCTCGAAAGCCTGACCCCGCGCGAAGCCAAAGTGTTGCGTATGCGTTTCGGCATCGACACGAACACCGACCACACGCTCGAAGAAGTCGGCAAACAGTTTGACGTAACCCGCGAACGAATCCGCCAAATCGAGGCCAAAAGCCCTGCAAGCTGCGCCATCCGACCCGCAGCGACCGTCTGCGCAGTTTCTTGGACAGCGAGGACAACAAGCAGTAAAAATGGGTTCCAGAAACCAGAAGAGGCCGTCTGAAAACCGTATTTCGGTTTTCAGACGGCCTCTATTCATCAACCGCCGTCATTCCTGAGCGAACAGGATCGGCGGTTCGCGATTACTCATCTGATTTACAGAACTGCCGTCGGATAAGAACCGGCCACTTTCACAAACGAGGCACGTTCATCCAACAACTTCAATGCAGCCTGCACGTTTTCGTCGTCTTTGTGGCCTTCGATATCGATAAAGAACAGATATTCCCACATCGCGGACTTGCTCGGACGGCTCTCGAATTTGGTCATAGAAATGCCTAAATCGGTAAACGGCCGCAGCAGCGACATCATGCCCCTGCCTTGTTCGGCGCAGAAACCACCAGCGAAGTTTTGTCGCTGCCGGTACTGACGGTATCCTGATGACCGAACACCAAAAAAACGGGTGGTGTTGCTTGGCTCGTCTTCAATACATTTCGCCGCCATGCTCAGACGGTAGATTTCGGCAGCGGTTACACCCGCGACGGCTGCCAGTGTGCCGTCGTCTGATTCCGCTACGATACGCGCGGCTTCGGCATTACTGAAAACCGGTATGCGCTCCGCTTCGGGTAGATTGCGGCCCAACCAGTCGTTGCATTGCGCCAATGCCTGCGCATGGGCGAACACTTTGCGTATTCCGTTGATTTGGTGATTGTCTTTGCGCAGCAGATTATGGTGGATGCGGACGACGACTTCGCCGCAGGCTTTGAGCGGAGACACGGCGATCAAATCCAGCGTGCGGCCGATGGAACCTTCGGTAGAATTTTCCACCGGAGCGACCAGATAATCCGCCTGCCGCGTTTCCACCAGCTTGAAACAGTCGTCCACCGTAGTACACGCTTTGGTGCAGGCGGCATGGCCGAAATGTTTGATGGCGGCCTGCTGGGTAAACGTTCCCTTCGGCCTGAGATAAGCAATGGTCAGCGGACGTTCCACCGCCAGACATTCGCTCATAATCTCCCGAAACAGGCGGGCGACGGATTCGTTGGGCAGCGGTCCTTTATTCAAACTCTGGATGCGGCGCAACACGGCTGCTTCGCGCTCGGGTCGGTATACCACCCCCGTGCCTTTCAATTCGCCGATGGCATGGGCGTGGGCGGCGCGTTCGTTGAACAGGCGGAGCACGGCTTCATCAATCGCGTCAATCGCATCGCGGTGGGGCTGTAATTGTTCGTCAACCGACATAACGGGCTTTCTTTTCTAAAAGTTAACCGATACGATTTTAACATCAAAAGGCCGTCTGAAACGGTGTTCAGACGGCCTCCAACCTATCGGGCAGGCGTATCAGCCTTCCATCTGTTTGGCCCTGAACGGCGGTCAATGCGATGGTGTAGACAATATCGTCCACCAGCGCGCCGCGCGACAGGTCATTGACCGGTTTTGCGCAAGCCTTGCAGCAACGGGCCTACGCTCAATACGTTGGCGGTGCGCTGTACGGCTTTGTAGGTGCAGTTGCCGGTGTTCAGATCAGGGAACACCAAGACGGTGGCCCGGCCTGCAACGGAACTGTTCGGCGCTTTGGATTTGGCGACGTCCGGCACGGTGGCGGCATCGTATTGCAACGGGCCGTCGATTGCCAAATCAGGGGCGTTTTTCTTTTCGCCAGTTTGGCAGCCTCCACCACGACGTCGACATCAGGGACCGCTGCCCGAATTAACGGTGGAATAGGAAATCAGGGCGACTTTTAGGCTCGATACCGAAGGCTTTGGCAGAATCGGCGGATTGGATGGCAATGTCGGCCAGTTGCTCGGCGGTCGGATTCGGATTGACCGCGCAGTCGCCGAATACCAAAAAACCTGATTCGGCAGCAACATAAAGAACACGCTGGACACAAGGCTTGCGCCCGGTGCGGTTTTGATGAGCTGCAAGGCCGGACGGATGGTGTTGGCGGTGGTGTGAACCGCGCCGGATACCAAGCCGTCCACATCGTTTTGCGCCATCATCATGGTACCGAGCACCACTGTGTCTTGCAGTTGCTTGCGCGCGTCTTCCGGAGTCAGCCCTTTGGATTTGCGCAGTTCGCACATCGACGCGACATATTGTTCTACCAAGGAAGCGGGATCAACGATTTCCAAAGAATCGGGCAGAGTTACGCCGCGCTCTTTGGCAACAGCTTCGACTTCATCTCGTTTGGCGAGCAGAACGCAGCGGGCAATGCCTTTTTCGTGGCAGATGGCGGCGGCCTCAACGGTACGCGGCTCCGCTCCTTCGGGCAGAACGATGCGTTTGTCGGCTACGTGCGAAATCAATCAGGTTGAAACGGAACTGTGCAGGCGACAGGCGCGAGCTTTGACGCGCGGCCAACCGCTCGGTATCTTTAACCGCGCTGCTCGAACCGAAATAGCACAAACCGGTTTTCTCCCGCTACCGCGCTACCTGTCGCCTCATCCGCGCCATCGAGCACGAAACCGGCGACGGAGTCAGGGAGAAGTGGCGAATATCTGTTTGGCCAAATTCAACTGGGTAGCCAGCACTTGCACGTCATCCCCTGCCACGGAAACACTACCGCCGCATCGAAAGAAAGCGCCAATTCAAAAGTTTTTACCGAACAGAAAAGCTTTTTCGGCATTCGGATAAATGCCTTCAATAACCAGTTTTTTCTGCCTTCAATGCCTCTACTTTGCCCACCAGCGAATCAAACCAATCATCGCTCTTGCCTTGCGCCAACAAAGTTTCCGCTTTATTGTCGAAAGCACGGAATGTCTGCGCACCCAGTGCGGCCGCTACTGCGCCGGTAACGACCAAACCGTCTGCACCGGAAGAAATCGGTACTACCAATACATTTGCCATGTTGTGTGTCCTTTTTGATATGTTCGTCATCAACAAAAATGAAAAAAACATCTAAACTGATTTTTCATTCTATCACTTTAACACAAAAGGTTATATATAACCCTATAACCTTTCAAAAACTTAATCAGAAAACATCAAAACATCATAACCATATGTTCTTTAGTGAACTTTTTTTATATTTAACTGTCGCATTACTGTACGTTGTTTTTAGTACATTTTCTTTTCAAAGGAAACTTAAGTTATACACGAATTAAATAATCGTAAATTGGTTAAGGTTATTGGAGCATTTGCTATTCCGGGAGCAATCGCGGGTGGAATCAGTGGTTACGCAGCCTATGCAGGTACGGTTTTAGGTGCGGCTGGAGAGCAATAGGCGGACCGGTAGGTATAACAGCAGCAGTTGATATGATAGGAGTCTCTGCTGTTGGAGGACTTGCTACAGGTCATCTCGCTAAAACACTAAAAATAATCTGATTATTGAAAAGGGAAACTACAAACATAAAACCAAATTAAAGGAGCATTTAGTATGCGGAACGACTTAGGAATATTTTTTTCTTCAGTATTTTCCTTTTTATGTTTTTTTCGTTGGAAGATTATTCAGATTTAAAGAACATTTTTCCGCCGAAAAATATGGTTTTCGGGATTAACTGGGTGTATCTTCTTATCGCTGCGGCCTCGACAGCAGTATTCTATATATCAAAAAGTTAATTAATTTTTCCTCTACTTTCCTTTTCAATCACCCATTGCCGCCAGAAGCTCTGCCTGATGTTCGGCGATCAGGGCGTTAGTGATTTCTTCCAAGTCGCCGTCCATCACAAAAATCCAGCTTGTGCAGGGGTGAGGTTGATGCGGTGGTCGGTCACGCGGCCTTGCGGGTAGTTGTAGGTGCGGATGCGCTCGCTGCGGTCGCCGCTGCCGATAAGGGATTTGCGTTCGGCGGCTTCTTTGGCTTGGGCTTCGCGTTTTTGCGCGTCGTTCAGGCGGGCGGCGAGGACTTTCATCGCCTGCGCCTTGTTGGCGTGTTGGCTGCGGCCGTCTTGGCATTCGACCACCATACCGGTGGGCAGGTGGGTGATGCGGACGGCGGAGTCGGTTTTGTTGATATGCTGACCGCCCGCGCCGGATGCGCGGAAGGTGTCGATGCGCAGTTCGGCGGGGGTTCAGCTCGATGTCTTCGGAGTTCGTCCGCTTCGGGCATGACGGCGACGGTACAGGCTGAGGTGTGGATACGGCCTTGGCTTTCGGTGGCGGGGACACGCTGTACGCGGTGGCCGCCGGATTCAAATTTCAGACGGCTGTACGCGCCTAAGCCGATAATGCGGGCGATGACTTCTTTATAGCCGCCCAACTCGCTTTCGTTGGCGGAAACGATTTCGACCTGCCAGCGGTTGCGCTCGGCGTAGCGGCTGTACATGCGCAGCAAGTCGCCTGCAAACAGCGCGGCTTCGTCGCCGCCCGTTCCGGCGCGCACTTCGATGAAGATGTTTTTGTCGTCGTCGGCATCTTTGGGGCAGCAGCAGTTTTTGCAGTTCGGTATCAGAGCGTGTCGATTTTGACTTTTGCCGCTTCGATTTCTTCGGCGGCAAAGTCTTTCATTTCGGGGTCGGACAGCATTTCTTCGGCATCCGCTAAGTCGCTTTGCGCCAGCTGATAGTTTTGGAACACTTCGACCACGGGCATCAATTCGGCGTGTTCGCGCGTGAGTTTGCGGTAGTTGTCCATATCGGACGTGGCTTCGGGCTGTCCGAGCAAATGCGTGACTTCTTCCAGTCGGTCGCTGAGTTGTTGTAGTTTTTCTAGATAGACAGCTTCATAGATTCTTCCGATAAAAGGCCGTCTGAAAATCTGTTTCAGACGGCATCAATAAGATTAAGTCGGTCATTATAATACGTTTTCGGCTTTTATATAAGCTCCGGTTCATCAGGCAGGCCTTTGCGGTATTCCAGCAATCCGTCCGCGTTCCGTTCGGTCTGCGCCGCGACTTCTTCAACTGCGATACCGCGCAGTTGCGCCACGATTTCCGCTATCCGCCGCACGTTGGCCGGTGTGTTCACTTCGTTTTCAACATAAACGGGCTGTCGGTTTCCAGCACCATATCAGTGCAAAATCCAAGGCCTGCACCACCTTGCGGATTTTTCCGTGCGGACGGGTTGAGCAGCAGCGAGCCGATACCGATTTTGAAACCAAGGCGGACGAAGGCCGACGCTTCCCTCCGCGCTGCCCGAAAACGCATGGATGATGCCGCCTTGCCCGAAAACCAGCCTCGACGATTGCCGCCGCGGCTGCCGACGACGATTTCAGATTATGCACCACCACTTTGCGTTTCCAGCGACTCGGCCAATATAAGCTGGCGGACAAACAGTTTTTGCTGGCACTCGCGCTGCGCCGCAGTCTGGCTTTTGTCATAGAAATCAAACCGATTTCCCCTGACCCATGCCTGCGGATGGCGGCGCAGCGAGCGATTCGAGTTCGGCCAAATCCTGCTCCGGCGTTTCTTCGGCAAACCACGGGTGGATGCCCAAAAGCGATGCGGATGTTTTCAGACGGCCTCAATGACAAATCTGCAACGTCGCGCCAATCCCGACGGCGGGTCGCAGGGAACGAGAAACCGCCATACGCCGCATGCCCGCGCCTCGCGTATGATGCGGTCGAGGTTTTGCCGCAAAGCGGGTTCGGCAAGATGGCAGTGGGTATCGGTAAACTTCATTTCCGCCCCTTCCCTCAGCCACCGGCCGCTGCTTTTCCTTCCACGCCTGATGCGAACAGCTCCGCAACAATATGATGCCGCACACGGTCGAAGCCAGCATCATCAACGGCATAATCTGCGCCGTACCGTTGTGCAGCCAAGTCGTCAGCATGCCGACGCTCGCGCCGATAACCGACTGGCACACGCCCAGCACCGCATTCGCGCTGCCGCCCTCTTCCTTGAAATAACCCGCATGAAGCAGGCTTGCGTGTTCGCCGACACCAAACCCTGCGTGCCCACCGAAAAACATCACGCAGCCGACCAGCAGCCAGAAGGCGGCAAATCAAAAAGCGGCCGCCGAAACGGCCATCAGCAGGTTGGCGCCAAGTTGCACGATAATCCCCCATTTGAGGATGGCCTGCGGGTGCGTACCCGTTTTCAGGCGCCAGGCGGTAATGCGGTTGAACGTTGCCATCGTAATGATGTTCAGGCCGAACATCCATGCGTAAAGACGCGGAGAGACGCCGTAGAGTTTCATATAGACGAACGACGATTCGGTCAGAAACACAAACATCGACGAAAAACTGAACGCCTGAAAAAACAGATAGCCCATTGCGGCACGGGTCTGCAACACCCTTTTTGAACCGTCCGGCCACCACGGCGAAGATGTCCCTGCCGATTTTTCCCGTTTTTCGCCGGTTTTGGGCAGAAACCCGCCATCAGGCCGAGCAGCAGCACCGCATAAGCCAGCAGAAAGACAAAAATGGCCCGCCAGCCGCCCAGTTTTTGCAATTCCGCCCCCAACATCAGGGGCGACCAGCGGCACCGCCATCGCGATGATGCCGATAAGTGCGAACATCTGCGCCGCCTCGCGCCCTTCGTAATAGTCGCGGACCAGCGCGCCGACCACCACCACCGTCATCCCCGCCCCGAACGCTTGCACCATGCGCAGCAGCAGCAACTGTCCGCCCGTCTGCGCCATCGACAACAGCAACACGCTGACCAGATAAACCGCCAGTCCGACCAATGCCACCGGCCTGCGCCCCTTGATGTCGGACACCGAACCGCCGACCACCCTGCCCCACCGCCACGCCGAACATAAACGTGCTGAGGCTCTGCTCGATAAGGTGGATATCCGCTTTTTCAGACCTTGCGCCATTTCGGGAATCGCCGGCAGGGTACGCATCGACCGAAAAAGGCATCAGTGCGACTAGCATCGCCATCAAAACGGCCATCTGTTGGCGGCTTAAAAGGGGAACGGGGGCTGCATTCATTTCAATCTTCCATAACACGGCAATAAAATAACCGCCCTCAGGGCAACTTGGCGGCCGCAGGCGGTTGATATGGGAACGGATTATACAGGATTTTCAGACGGCCTCAAAGCAGACAGGCCGTCTGAACTATCGCTTTCAGATGGCCTGTCTGCTTCATACCGATACAACCGCTCGATTTGCATACGGGTTCAATCGGCAAGGTTATCTTGCACGCTTGGCCGGACAATTTCTGTTGCTGCCTCCCGGATTGCAGTCGCAAGCCCTGCCGTCTCCGTCCCGATCGAGGCTTTTCCAGCCTGTTTTTCCTGCTTTTTCTGCGTTTCGTAAAATACCTGCGCCGCTTGCTGGGTTTTAAAGTCCTTACATTTTTAGCGGCAAACGCAGGCGTAGAAGCAGACGTCAGACAAAAACGCAAAGAGTCAGCAGATAAGATTTTTTTCCATGAGTTCCTCCAAAAATGACATCAGAAAATAATATTATCCTGCAAACCGCAATATGAAATAAAGATACCCGACAAGGATAATTTCAAATTATCCTCCGCCGGTTAACCACCCTGCCGCCTCCGATTTGCGCCTCACCCTGTTTCATAAGAAAAATACGGCTTTCAATCTTCACCACCTTCCGAAAGAGAAACCCATGACGACTTTCCAAATTGCCCGTGCAGACGGGAAAACGCTCGAAATCCAAGGCAAAATGGCCAACCGCCACGGCTTGATCGCCGGGGCGACCGGTACAGGGTAAAGACTGTAACCCTGCGCCGTATGGCGGAAGCCTTCAGCAGCGAGGACGTTCCCGTATTTTTGGTTGACGTCAAAGGCGATTTGTCGGGCATCGCGCAAGCGGGTACCGCTAGCGGCAAGGTGGGCGAACGCATTGCCGAGTTTGGTTTTGGGCGAGCAATGGCTGCAAAGTTTCCCCGCGCGCTTTTGGGATGTTTACGGCGAAACCGGCATTCCGGTGCGCGTGACCGTTTTCGGAAATGGGCCCGCTGCTGCTGGCGCGTTTGATGAATTTGAACGATACGCAGGAAGGCTTGTTGAACCTCGTGTTTCAAAGTCGCCGACGATAAAGGCTGGCACATTCTAGATTTGAAAGACTTGCGCAGTATGCTGAAACACGTTTCCGACCACGCTTCGGAATACCGCACGCAATACGGCAACGTCTCCGCCGCCAGTATCGGCGCGATTCAGCGGCAGCTTTTGACGCTGGAGAACGAAGGCGCGGAAAAATTCTTCGGCGAGCCGTCGCTCAACCTGCAGATTGGATGCAGACCGACAACGGCAAAGGCGTCATCAATATCCTCAATTCGGAAAAACTGATGCGCTCGCCACGTATGTACAGCGCGTTTTTGCTGTGGATGTTGGCGGAATTGTTTGAAACCCTGCCCGAAGTCGGCGATTTGGAGAAACCGAAATTCGTGATGTTCTTTGACGAAGCACATTTGATGTTCGACAACGCCGCCAATGCGCTGGTGGAGCAGGTCGAGCAAGTCGTGCGCCTGATCCGTTCCAAAAGGCGTGGGCGTGTATTTCGTGACCCAAAACCCGCTCGATTTGCCCGACACCATCCTCGGACAGCTCGGCAACCGCGTGCAACACGCCCTGCGCGCCTTCACGCCGCGCGACCAAAAAGCTGTTGAGCCGCTGCCGAAACCTTCCGCAGCAACCCGAATATCAAAAGTTGCCGAAGCGATCGCCGAACTGGGTGTCGGCGAAGCACTCGTTTCCTTCCTCGACGAAAAAAGGTATGCCCGATCCGGTAGAACGCGCGCTCGTCCTGCCGCCGCAATCTTCCTTGACCCCGCTTGCTCGCCGAAGAGCGCAACCGTTTGTTCCAAAACGATGATTTGTATCCGACCTATAAAGACATGGTGGACAACTATTCCGCATTTGAAGCCTTTAGCCGAAGCCGACAGTCAGGCTGCGGCGGAGAAAAGAGGCGGCAGCGGCGGCAAAAGAGCAGGAAAAAGCGCAGAAAGCTGCTGAAAAAGAAGCCGCCAAAGCCGATCCCGGCATACTCGGCGGATTCTTGGGCGGGCTGAGCGGCGGACGCAAAAAGTCCAACTAAGGCATTGCCTACGATTTGGCTGACTCGGTCGGCAGCCAAATCAACCGGCAGGTGACCAACGCCATCTCGCGCAGCATCATGGGCGTGATTAAGAATCTGTTGAAGTAAGCACAACGTTAAGAGGCCGTCTGAAAAACCCGTTTAACGGATTTTCAGACGGCCTTCTATCTCTCAGCGCATTTTCCTTTGCATCGTACCCTATAAAGGTGAACAGCCAAAATCCCTGAATGCCGTTATTCCCGCACAGGCGGAAGTTTAGACTTTCTTATTTGATATTTCTGAATAAGACAAACAAACCAAGCCCTGCCCCTAGATTCCCGCCATATGCAGGGGATGAAAATGGTAAAAGTTAAATATCACCGCAATCCAAACGCTGCCGATCAAAAGGCCGTCTGAAAGACTAACTTTCAGACGGCCTTTACTCTATAGCCAGTTACTTAGCCAGTTCGGCACGCAGTTTTTGGTTACTTTAACCATGTTTTTCCAACGCGGCCACGGTTTCCGGCCAGCCGCGGGTTTTCAGGCCGCAGTCGGGGTTGACCCACAGGCGGGCGGCAGGAATCGCATCCAGCGCTTTTGCGCAGCAGGTGCTCGATTTCGGCTTCAGCCGGAACGCGCGGGCTGTGGATGTCGTATACGCCCGGACCGATGTCGTTCGGATATTTGAAGTCGCCGAACGCAGTCAGCAGCTCCATATCGGAACGCGAAGTCTCGATGGTGATGACGTCGGCGTCCAAAGCGGCAATCGCAGGCAGGATGTCGTTGAATTCGGAGTAGCACATGTGGGTGTGGATTTGCGTGCTGTCCTCGCAACCGGCAGACGACAGGCGGAACGCTTCGCCGGCCCAGTTCAGGTAGGCATCCCAGTCGGCGCGTTTCAACGGCAGGCCTTCGCGGATGGCGGGTTCGTCGATTTGGATGACTTTGATGCCTGCTTTTTCCAAATCCAATACTTCGTCGTTCAAAGCCAGTGCGATTTGTTTGCACACGGTAGCGCGCGGAATATCGTTGCGGACGAACGACCATTGCAGGATGGTTACGGGGGCCGGTCAACATACCTTTCATCGGGCGTTTGGTCAGGCTTTGCGCGTAAGTGGACCAAGCGACGGTCATAGCTTCGGGGCGGCTTACATCACCGAAGATAATCGGCGGTTTCACGCAGCGCGAACCGTAGCTTTGTACCCAGCCGTATTGGGTGAACGCGAAACCGCTCAACAGCTCGCCGAAGTATTCGACCATGTCGTTACGCTCGGCTTCACCGTGTACCAATACGTCCAAATCCAGTTTTTCCTGCTCTTCAACCACATAGGCGATTTCTTTTTCATCGCGGCTTCGTAATCGGCGGCGGAAAGTTCGCCTTTTTGAAGGTGGCACGCGCTTGGCGGATTTCGGTAGTCTGCGGGAAAGAACCGATGTTGGTGGTCGGCAATGGAGGCAGGTTCAACCATGCCTGTTGCGCTTTGATGCGGTCGGCAAACGGTGATTTGCGTTGGTCTGCGTTGGCAGGCAGGTCGGCAAGGCGTTTGGCGACTTCCGCGCGGTGGATTTCGCTGCTGTTGGCGCGAGAATCGGCGGCGGCGCGGCTGGCGGCCAGTTCGGCGGCAACGGCTTTCGCGGCCGTCTGAAAGCGCGGCTTTCAATACTTTCAGTTCCTGCGTTTTTTTGCAGGGGTGAAGGCCAGCCAAGGTACAAATCGGGCTTGTTGGCTTTCAGTTTTTCTTCAACCGACAAATCGTAAGGGGTATGCAGCAGCGAACATGAGCTGGAAATCCACAAGCGATCGCCCAATTTTCACTTTCAACGGTTCCAATACGGCCAAGGCTTTATCCAAGTCGGCACGCCAAATGTTGCGGCCGTCAATGATGCCGGCGGACAGGACTTTGTCGTAGTCGGCGAATGCGGCCAACTGTTCGGGCGCACGCACCAAGTCGATGTGCAAGCCGTCGACAGGCAGAGATTTCAGCAGGGAGGCGTGTTCGGCTACCGAACCAAAATATGTGCTCAACAAGATTTTGGCGTTTACTTTGCTCAAAGCGGCGTAAACGTTTTTGGTAAGCCGCCACCCACTCTTCGGGCAGGTCGAGGGTCAGGGCGGGTTCGTCGATCTGAATCCACTCCGCGCCCGCTTCTACCAAAGCGTTCAAAAGTTCCGCGTATACCGGCAGCAGTTTCGGCAGCAGGTCGAGGCGGTTGAACGCCGAACCTTTTCTTTGCCCAGCCACAGGAACGTCAGCGGGCCGACTACGGTCGGCTTGGCTTTCAAACCCAATGCCTGCGCCTCTTTAAGCTGCTGCACATAATGCGCGGGGTTGGCTTTAAATTCGGTATCGGCGTGAAATTCCGGCACGAGGTAGTGATAATTGGTGTCGAACCACTGGTCATTTCGATGGCAAACTGGTCTTTATTGCCGCGTGCCAGTTGGAAGTATTGTTCCAAAGTCAGCTTCTGGCTGTCGAAGCCGAAACGGGCGGGAATCGCGCCGGTGGCAACTTGCAGGTCGAGGATGTGGTCGTAGAAAGTGAAGTCGGCCGCAGCCACGAAATCGGCATCGGCAGCCGCTTGGTGTTTCCAGTTTTTTTCTCACGCAAACCTTTGGCCGTATCCAGCAGCTCCTGTTCGCTCAATTCTTTGCGCCAATATTTTTCTTGGGCGAACTTCAATTCGCGGAATGCGCCTACGCGCGGGAAACCTGAAAAATGTAATGTTGTCATATTGCTCTCCTGGGGAAATGGGATTTATCCGTTAATTCAAAGGGATTCGTGTCATTTAATAAGGCCGTATGCCCAAAGTGTGGCAGATGGCGTAAGTCAGTTCGCTGCGGTTGAGCGTGTAGAAATGAAAGTCTTTTCACGCCTTCGCGCAGCAATACTTTCACCATGTCCATTGCAATACTGGCCGCCACCAGATTGCGCGTGGTCTGGTCGTCATCCAGCCCTTCGTACATTTTCGCCAGCCATGCCGGAATTTTGACGTTGGTAACTTTCGCCATTTTGCCCAACTGCTTGAAGTTGGTAACGGGCAGGATGCCCGGTACGATTTCGGCGTCGATACCCATCATCACGCAGCGGTCGCGGAAACGCAGATAGCTCTCCACGTCAAAGAAAAACTGTGTGATGACATGATTCGCACCCGCGTCGATTTTGCGTTTTCAGATTGATTAAATCCGCCTGCGCCGATTTGGCTTCAGGGGTGCACTTCAGGGATAAGCCGCCACTGAAATATCGAAATCCGCCACTTCGCGCAGCAGTTTGACCAAATCGGACGCGTAAAAAGGTTCTTTGTCGTAACCGGCGGGCTTGTCGCCGCGCAACGCCACGATGCGGCGGATGCCGCTGTCCCAGTAATCTTTGGCGATTTGGCGCAATTCGTCGGGCGTGGCATCAATGCCGGTCAGGTGCGGCGCGGCATCCAGCCCCGTTTCCTGTTTGATTCTTTTGACGATTCCGTGCGTACGGTCGCGTTCGCCGGAGTTAGCGCCGTAGGTAACGGAGACGAATTTCGGACGCAGGGTTTGCAGACGTCGGATAGAGTCCCACAGCATGGTTTCCATCTGTTCGTTTTTCGGCGGGAAAAACTCGAACGATACATTGATGTTGCCGTTCAAATCGGCAATGCTGCTATTCAACTCGTTAATCTGTCTGGCGTAGCTCATGTTGCGCTTTCTTTATATTTTTATTACCTTATTCTGTTTATCTTAAATCTTCGACTTGCATGAGTCAATTTACAAATTTTCCGATTTAACATGAATTATTTTTAATAAATCAGCCATCATTCCGTTTCCTCAATCCATGCCTGCTGCACGGCCTCGAGGATACGTTCGCCGCAACGGGCGGGGTCGTCGTCAAAAGTCGGGCAGCGCCATAATCAGGTCGCGCAGTTGGGTGAAGCGTACGGTTCTGGGGTCGATGCTGTCGCCGTGCAGATCGTAGAGTTCTTCGGCAATGCGCCGGGTATCAGTCCATTTCATGATTTGTCCTTTTGTGTTTCGGGATTGCGTTATCAGGCCGTCTGAAAATCCCGCCCTGAGGTTTTTCAGACGGCCTTTATGGATTAATGCTCTTCGCGCGCGTGGTTGATGGTGTATTTGGGGATTTCTACCACCAAGTCTTCATCGGCAACAACCGCTTGGCAGCTCAGGCGCGAGTCGGCTTCCAAAGCCCCATGCCTGGTCGAGCAGGTCTTCTTCCAATTCGGTCGGCTCTTCCAAACTGTCGAAGCCTTTGCGGATGATGACGTGGCAGGTGGTGCAGGCACAGGATTTTTCGCAGGCGTGATCGACTTCGATGTCGTGGTCGAGCAGCACGTCAAGGACGGTTTTGCCTTCGGGTGCATCTTCGATGATTGCGCCTTCGGGACATAATACGGCGTGTGGGGAGTACGGTGATTTTGGGCATTTTATTGTCTCAGTTGTTTAAAAGTGGTTGTGGTCGGATTGTTTTTCAGACGGCCTGACAAATGAAACCATAAGGCCGTCTGAAACTGTTTACAACACGATGCCTTTGTTTTTAAATTTTTCCAGACATTCGTCCAGATAAGCATCATCGTGTTCGGGGTAAATCGGCGAATCGGCGGCTTCGGTATCGTGTGCGGGATAAGGGGCAACCGCCTTTGCCGCGGTACAGCGGGTCTTTCCACAACGGGTCGGGTTTGTAGCCGCGTTTTTCCATTTCTTCCATAATCAGCGCGTGATACAGATAGAGCTTGTCAGGCGAATGGGTGAAAAACATAGTTCACCGTCGCGTGCGGCCTGCCCCAGCCTGCTCCGCGTAAGGCGGCGCATTCGCGGTGCTGACCCCAAAAGCTGGGCGCGGGGAGTAGCGGGATGAGGGTCTGGTGCCAGAGGCGCATAGGAATCGAATCAGTTTGGATATTATTTTTTTCAGACGACCTTTTGTGTCTTTCGAGGCCGTCTGAAACCGTTTGCTGTCAAATATCATCCACACTCTGCCCTGTCAGCGCACGTTGGATGTTGCGGTTCATGCGTTTGGCGGCGAAGTTGTCGGTGCTGCGGCTGAGTTTGGTGACGGCGGCGCGGATGTCTTCGGCGTTGCCGTCTTTGCAGACGACCTTGCAAAATCGGCGATGTCTTGCTGGATTTGCGCAAGCTCTTCGGCATCCAGCAAATCGCTATCCAACTCAAGGGCGGCGTTGACGGCGTCGGTCAGGCTTTCGGCTTCGACCACGGCTTCGGCGCGGGCGCGTGCCGCCATGTCTTCGGCAGCGTTGCTCATGCTGTCTTTTGAGCATTTGGGTGATGGTGTCGTCGTCAAGCCGTAGGAAGGTTTGACTTCGATTTGCGCCTGTACGCCGGTGCTTTGTTCTTGGGCGGAAACGGACGGCAAAGCCGTCGGCGTCAACTTGGAAGGTAACGCGGATACGCGCGCGCACCTGCGGCCATGGGCGGAATGCCGCGCAGGGTGAATTTGGCAAGGCTGCGGCAGTCTGAAACGAGTTCGCGCTCGCCTTGTACGACGTGTATCGTCATGGCGGTTTGGCCGTCTTTGAAGGTGGTGAAATCCTGCGCGCGCTGCGGTGGGGATGGTGGAATTGCGCGGGATGATTTTTTTCGGCGAGTCCGCCGTAGGTTTCCAAACCGAGCGACAAGGGCGTAACGTCCAGCAGCAACCATTCGCCGTCGGTTTTGTTGCCGGCAAGGACGTTCGCCTGTATGGCGGCGCCGAGCGCGACGACTTCGTCGGGGTTGAGGTTGTTCAACGGGGTTTGTCCGAAGAAGGTGGCGACTGCTTGTTGGACATGCAGCATACGGGGTGGAGCCGCCGACCATAATCACGCCTTTGATGTCGGCTTTGGTCACGCCCGCGTCTTTCAGGGCTTGTTTCACCGGCTCTATGGTTTTTGTACCAGATTTTGCGTCAGGTGGTGAAATTCTTGGCGGGTAATGACGGTATGGATTTTGCGGCCGTCTGAAAGCGTGGCTTCGACGACGGCTTCGGTTTTGGCCGGTCAGTTGTTCTTTGGCGGCGCGGACAAGGGAAAGCAGAAGCTGGCTGTCGCGCTCGTTGAGTTTGGAGAGGTCGTTTTTGTTCGAGCAGGGTGGCAGAATAAACGATGGTCGAAGTCATCGCCGCCCAATGCGCTGTTGCCGCCGGTGGCTTTGACTTCAAACAGCCCTTTGGTCAGTTGCAATACGGATACGTCGAATGTACCGCCGCCCAAGTCGTAAACGACAAACGTGCCTTCCGAGGCGTTGTCCAGCCCGTAGGCAATCGCGGCGGCGGTCGGCTCGTTGAGCAGGCGCAAGACGTTCAAAGCCTGCCAAACGCGCGGCGTCTTTGGTGGCTTGGCGTTGGGCATCGTCGAAATAGGCGGGAACGGTAATGACGGCGCCGACCAAATCGCCGCCCTAAAGTTTCTTCGGCACGCGATTTGAGGGCTTTGAGGATTTCAGACGACACTTCGATAGGCGTTTTGGCACCTTGGCGGGTGTTCAGCTCGACAATATGGCCGCTCGCCGAAACGGTAAGGCAGGTAATGCCTTTCCTGTGACAAATCATCCAACACCCGTCCGATAAGGCGTTTTGGGCAGAACTGACGGTGTTCACAGGATCGGTTTTCTGCGCCTTCAAGGCGCCGTAGCCGATTTCCATATCGCCGTTTTCAGCATAGCGCACAACCGAAGGCAGGGGTAACGCGCCCTTCTTTATCGGGCAGACAGGCCGCACTGCCGCTGCGCACGGTGGCGACAAGGCTGTTGGTCGTACCCAAATCAATGCCTACGGCTAAACGGTGCTGATGCGGTGCGGCAGACATGCCGGGTTCGGAAATCTGCAAAAGTGCCATGATTTGTGTGCCTTTTTGGTTTTATTCGGTATGGCCTGCCATTTTAGCAGATTTTGCCGCTGATAGTTGAGTGGTTTGGTCAGGATTATCCGGCTGCATCATTCCTTGCGGGACGCGTTTCGGACTGTCCGGCGGGAAACCGTCCGCCTCCCTCTCCAAGACAGTCCAGCGAATCAAAAAGGCCGTCTGAAATTTTGCTTTCAGACGGCCTCTATCAATCTTTCAAATACCGATTTATTTTATTATTTCAGCGCTTCCCATTTCCAGTTGCGTACTTCAGGGATGTCTTCGCCGTTTTTCACGGATGTAGCTGTGGTGGAACGCCAGCGTGTCATCCATTTTTCTTAGCAAAGTCTTGCGCTTTGTCGCCGTATACGGCCAGCGCCGCATCTTTGGCAACATGGAAACGGTCCATTTCCGACAACACGCGCATATCGAACGGAGTGGTAATATCGCCGTTTTCGCGGTAGCCGTGGATACGCAGGTTGTGGTTATGGCGGTCGAAGAAAAATGTCGCGAACCATGCCTTCGTAACCGTGGAAACAGAAGATAACCGGTTTTGTCTTTGGTAAACAGGGCATCGAAACTGCTCGTCGGTCAGGCCGCGCGGATCAACTTTCGGATGGCGCAGCTTCAGGATGTCCACTACGTTGATGAAGCGGATTTTCAGTTCGGGGAACTGTTTGTTCAAAGATGGTAATCGCAGCCAACGCTTCCAAGTTCGGTTCGGTTGCAGCAGCGGCAATCACGACATCAGGTTCACCGCCTTTGTCGGTAGAAGCCCAATCGATGACTTTATAACCTTCGCGCACCAGCTCTTCCGCTTCGGCGGCAGAGTAGAATTGCGGACGCGGATGTTTCGACGACACAATCAGGTTCACCTTGTCTTTGGAAGACAATACTTCCGACATTACCGCCAGCAGGCTGTTGGCATCGGCAGGCAGGGTACTCACGGATAAATTCCGGTTTTTTCTCCGCCAAATGGGTCAACATACCCGGGTCTTGGTGGGTATAACCGTTGTGGTCTTGCTGGAACACGGTCGAAGTGGCAATCAGGTTCAGCGACGGATAAGACTTGCGCCACGGAGCATGGGTTTTGCATTTGCGCAGCCATTTGAAGTGCTGGGTCGCCATAGAGTCAACCACGCGCAGGAAAGATTCGTAGCTGGCAAAGAAACCGTGACGGCCGGTCAATACATAACCTTCAAGAAACCTTCGGCCTGGTGCTCGGAAAGCTGGGAGTCAATCACTCGCCCTGCCGGAGACATCCATTCGTCGTAAGCTTTGTCGATAGGTTCCAGCCATTGGCGGTTGGTTACTTTGAACACTTCGTTCATACGGTTGGATTTGGTTTCGTCCGGACCGAAGATACGGAAGTTGTCAGGGTTGGCTTTTAACCAGTTCGGCAGCATATTTGCCAAATTCAATCATGTCTTGAGCCATGATTGAACCACGGTCGGAATTATCCAAAGGCAAATTTTTCCAATCCGCAGTATTCAGCGGACGCGGATTGATACCGCCGTTGGTAATGGGGTTGGTCGACATGCGGCGGTCGCCTTTGAGCGAAATTTCACGCAGTTCGGCTTTTGAACGTACCGTTTGCATCGAACAATTCTTCAGGACGGTAAGATTTCAGCCATTCGACCAAAGAGTCTACAGTCGCCATATCGTGCGAGCTGGCGGGAATCGGCACTTGGTGCGCACGGAAACCGCCTTCGATAGGTTCGCCGTTCCATACTTTCGGACCGGTCCAGCCTTTGGGCAGACGGGCAACCAACACCGGCCATTTCGGCATAACGGCCTCTTCGGCTTTGCCTGCACGCGCTTTGGTTTGGATGGCTTTGATTTTTCAATGGCTTCGTCCAGTTTCTGAGCCATCACTTTGTGAGTGGTTGCGTAGTCGGTGGCCTCTACGAAAATCGGATCCCAGCCCAAACCTTCGAAGTACAAACGCAGACTTTCGTCGGATTTACGCGCCAAAATAGTCGGATTGTGGATTTTGCCGCCGTTCAGGTACAGAATCGGCAATACCGCACCGTCGTTAACCGGATTGATGAAGACATTGGAGAACCAGCCGGCAGACAGAGGACCTGTTTCCGCTTCACCGTCACCGATAACTGTGGCGGCGATAACGTCGGGATTATCCAAAACGGCACCGACTGCATGAGACAAAGCGTAACCCAGCTCACCGCCTTCATGGATGGAACCCGGGTTTCAGGTGCGGCGTGGGATGCGATGCCGCCGGGGAATGAGAAGATTTTGCACAACTGTTTCAAGCCGGCTTCGTCTTGGGTGATGTTCGGATAGATTTCGGAGTAACTTCCGTCAAGATATGAGTTTGACACCATCACTTGGCCGCCGTGTCCGGGACCTTCGATGTAAAAACATATTCAAATCATATTTATTGATGGCTCGGTTTAAGTGGGCATAGATAAAGTTTTGACCTGCAATCGTACCCCAGTGTCCGATTGGATGAGCTTTAACGTCGGAAGCCTGAATCGGACGCATGAGCAGCGGATTGTCTTTCAGGTACATCTGCGCTACGGAAATATAGTTGGCAGCGCGCCACCATGCATCGACTTTGTTTTAAATAATCGGCTGAATCATATTGTGCTGACATAGCATTCTCCTAGTTGATAAATCTTCCTACTTGAAAGAATACTACCATTCATAGTAAAAATAAACTGTTTTTACATTTAAATTCTATTACATCCACCTACATAATTATCTGTACTATAAAGAAGATTACCAGATAGCCTTTTTACTATCTTTCCCTTCTTGAAATTTAATTACATTAACTAGAGTAAAAAGCCAACCAAAATTCAAGGACGACTACATATCTTGATACCTTATGCCGTTTTTCTGCTTGTTTGACTATTGCATTGATAGGAAATATCAAAAAGGCCGTCTGAAAACGGAATCCCTATTTGAAATCGTGTTTTCAGACGGCCTTTTGCAACAAAACGCAAACTGCTTTTTGTAACCGGATAACTATTCCGCATCCGGCAGCTCTGCCGAACCCATGCGGCGCAAAATAATATTCGTTTTCGCACGCAGGCGTTTGCTCTTCGGATTATTCGCATAAAAATAACGGGGCAGGTACGCGCGCGGCAAGGGAGGCGGCCTGCTGTCTGCTCAGGTTGGCGGCGGGTTTATGGAAAAATTTCTGTGCCGCAGCTTCCGCACCGAACACGCCGTAATGCCACTCGATTGAATTCAGATAAAGTTCGAAAATGCGGTCTTTGTCGGTAACCGCCTCCATCATTGCCGTAATCGCCGCTTCTTCGCCTTTGCGGATATAGCTGCGGCTTTCGTTCAAAAAGATTTTTGGCAAGCTGCTGGCTGATGGTCGAACCGCCCGCCTTCACCTTGCCGGTTTTGCGGTTGCGTTTGATGGCATACTGAATACCGCCCCAGTCGAATCCGGCATGCTCGGCGAACTTGGCATCTTCCGAGGGCAATCAGTGCTTTTTCAGGTTTGGTGAAATCTGGTTATACGACACGCAACGGTAGTCCAGCGGCACATCGCTCCCTTCCTGCGCAAACTGCTTCATCCGCATGCTCATGAACGCGGTTTGGTATGGGAGCGACGGCGCGATAAGTAATGATATTGCCGTACACATAGGCATTAAAGAAAATAAACACGCCGACCGGCAGAGCAATCAGCCATTTGATGATGCGGAACATGTCAGCGGCCCCTCATATATTCAATTACGGATACGGCGTCCGGCTCGAATCCGCGCCAAAGCCGATAGGAAACTGCGGCCTGTCCGACCAGCATTCCCAACCCGTCGGCCGTTTTCGCTGCACCGCTCCTGCGGGCGAAATCAAAAACGGTTTCACCCCTTGCCGTAAAACCATGTCGTAAGCCAAACCACATTTACCGAACACTGCGGGCGCAATATCGGGAAGCTGCCCGCTCAACCCGCATGAAGTACCGTTGACAACGACATCGAAATATCCTGCGGGCAAGTCCTGCATTAAGGCCGTCTGAACGCCGAACCGCCCTGCCAACGCGCGTGCTTTTTCAGGCGTGCGGTTGGCGACGGTAACGCTGCCGGACATTCGTCCAGCAACGAGGGGAGCACGCCGCGTACCGCCCCGCCCGCACCCAGCAGCAGGATATGCTTCCCCTTCGGAGAAACACCCTGCCACACCATATCGCCGACCAAACCCGCGCCGTCGGTGTTGTCGCCGAGAAACCTACCGCCGCCCAAAGGGATAACAGTATTGACCGCTCCGGCTGCCGCCGCGCGTTCGGAATGTTCATCCACCCAGTCGAAAGCATCGGTTTTGAAGGGAACGGTAACATTCGCCCCCTGCCCGCCTTCGGCGAAAAACCGTTCTGCCGCCTGCGCGAATCCGCCGATTTCGGCGCAAATCCGGACATATTCGATTTCAACATATTCCTGCGCGGCAAACTGCCGATGTATTTCCGGCGACCTGCTGTGCGCAACAGGATTGCCGATTACGGCATAACGGGGCTTGTCGTTCATCATTCGTATGCTCTCGAACCGGAATTTTAAAAGATGCGCTATTATAGCCATGTTTTTTTAACCGGATACTTTCTTTGTTTTTATTTCGGCTCCGATACCTATCCGCACGTTCCTGCAAAATTTCCCGCAGGCCGTCTGAAATATTGCCGCGGGCAGCGTGAAACAAATAAAAACGTCGCGGCAAACCCTGCCTGCCATATAGACACCTGATAAATTGTTGACAATCAGACCGTCTGAAACTATATTTTACCGCTTAAACTCTCTGTTGGTTTCAGACGGCCAAGTCCGTCATTTCTCACGCCGCCCCTGTGTTTTTCGCGCCCGTCTTATGGCAAAAATGGCGTTATCGGGAAACCAGCGGAACCACGCACTTGCCGAATTCCATTTCTTACTTTTTAGGAGCCGAAAATGCCCATCAAAAACGCCGTCAGGCTGATTGAAGAAAGCGAAGCCCGCTTCGTAGATTTGCGCTTTACCGATACCAAAGGCAAGCAGCACCACTTCACCGTCCCCGCCCGCATCGTCCTCGACGACCCCGAAGAGTGGTTTGAAAACGGTCAGGCGTTTGACGGCTCGTCCATCGGCGGGCTGGAAAGGCATTCAGGCATCCGACATGCAGTTGCGTCCCGACCCTGCGACTGCCTTCATCGACCCCTTCTTCGACGACACCACCGTCGTCCTCACCTGCGACGTCATCGACCCCGCCGACGGTCAAGGCTACGACCGCGACCCGCGCTCCATCGCCCGCCGCGCCGAAGCCTACCTCAAATCCTCCGGCATCGGCGACACCGCCTACTTCGGCCCCGAACCCGAATTCTTCGTCTTCGACGGCGTAGAGTTTGAAACCGACATGCACAAAACCCGTTACGAAATCACGTCCGAAAGCGGCGCATGGGCAAGCGGGCCTGCACATGGACGGTCAAAACACCGGCCACCGCCCTACCGTCAAAGGCGGCTACGCCCCCGTCGCTCCGATTGACGCCGGACAAGACCTGCGCTCCGCCATGGTGAACATTTTGGAAGAACTCGGCATCGAAGTCGAAAGTCCACCACGCCGAAGTCGGTACCGGCAGCCAAATGGAAATCGGCACGCGCTTCGCCACCTTGGTCAAACGCGCTGACCAAACCCAAGACACGAAATACGTCATCCAAAAACGTCGCCCACAACTTCAGCAAAACCGCCACCTTCATGCCCAAACCCATCATGGGCGACAACGGCAGCGGTATGACGTCCACCAATCCATCTGGAAAGACGGTCAAAACCTGTTCGCAGGCGACGGCTATGCCGGCAGAGCGACACCGCGCTCTACTACATCGGTGGCATCATCAAACACGCCAAAGCCCTGAACGCGATTACCAATCCGTCCACCAACTCCTACAAACGCCTCGTGCCGCACTTCGAAGCGCCGACCAAACTCGCCTACTCTGCCAAAAACCGCTCCGCGTCCATCCGCATCCCGTCCGTGAACAGCAGCAAGGTCGCCGCATCGAAGCGCGCTTCCCAGACCCGACCGCCAACCCATACTTGGCGTTCGCCGCCCTGCTGATGGCGGGTTTGGACGGCATTCAAAACAAAAATCCATCCGGGCGACCCTGCCGATAAAAAACCTGTACGACCTGCCGCCGGAAGAAGACGCACTCGTCCCAACCGTCTGCGCCTCTTTGGAAGAAGCCCTCGCCGCGCTCAAAGCCGACCACGAATTCCTGCTGCGCGGCGGCGTGTTCAGCAAAGACTGGATCGACAGCTACATCGCCTTCAAAGAAGAAGACGTACGCCGCATCCGCATGGCGCCGCACCCGTTGGAATTTGAAATGTCTACAGCCTGTAAAACCGGATTTTAGGGTTTCCGGCTTAATAGAGGCCGTCTGAAAAACAAATTTCAGACGGCCTCTCTATATGTTATCGACGGAACGGACAATCCCGTCCGACAACCCTCCTGTTTGCCCGACAATTTCTAAAGAACAGAATCGCAGCAAAAAAATCCCGCATTGCCGCGTTCCCGTTACAGAACAATTTCTAGCCGTCTGAAAACCGTCACACAAGTTTTCAGACGGCCTGCACATCAGAAAAATTACCGTTTATCATATACAATTTGCAAAAATACTACACAAAATATTTTACAAAAATAACAGACAGAACAATAGATTACAAAATAAGAAACAATATCGCGTTGCAACAGTCAGCCTAAAAGAATAATAATGCCATCACATACCGTTCAGGCACAAAAACTGACCGCGTAAAAACATCATACAGGCTCAAAAACCTGTTTTTCTAACACTTAAAAACGTTCATTACGGAGATAATCATATGAAAACCCTGATTCACCTTAACCGCTCTGGCTTTGACTTCTGCTCTCGCATTCAGCACTTCTGCACTGGCGGCGGAAAAACAGGCATGTTTAACGTACATCTCAAATTAACCGGTACTTGTGAGGTATTAACTACAGATACAGGATTGAGCGGTACCAAAAATTACTACCGACTCCCCAGAATCTTGCAGGGGCAGACATTGATTTCGGCACCCACACTGCTTCCTCCACTTCTCCCAAAATTGACAAAAACAACGTTGGCGGCGCAAACAACGGCATTCAAAATTAATTGCGGTAAAAACACACCGTTCACCGTGGCTTTGGAACCTCAGAATGTTAAGACCACAAATGGTAAAGGTACCATGCAAGGCATTACTTTCAGGAAATACCGACACCATCAGCTACCAACCTTACAAAACCGATCATGTTACTGGCTCTGGATTGACCACGACAATCACAGAAACTGCAACCTCAATCCTTGGGGTACGGGCTCCGAACGTATTGTCTCTGACTGGTAAAGGTTTGGATTCGAACGCGACCATCAAATTACCCGTCTTCGCCTGCAGTACCCGCAGGCGAACTGGACAAATTCATCGATACATATCAAGACCAAGTAAAAAGTAACCTTGGCTTACTAAAAATATCTCAAACCAAAAACCAAAAACCCTCATGCAAAAACAATCAGCACACTAGTCGGTATGCTGGCGGCGGTGGGGGCATTTCAGTGCCCATGCCGCCGGTTTGCAGGTTAATCCGACATCTTTGTCCCGCCCGCAAAACAGCGGGCGGGCATTTTTACTGGGCAATACGGGCAGCGAACCGTTAACGGCGCAAGTGCGCGTTTACGGTTGGTCAGCAGGACGAAAAAGGGAACGAAGTCCTTACTCCCACCGATGCGGTGATTGCCAGCCGCCTATGGTCAAACTCGAAGCGGGAGCCAAAGCAACAGTTCCGCGTGATACGCATCAGGCCGTCTGAAAAACCGGTGGAAGAAGCCTACCGCCTGATTGTGGACGAACTGCCCGCACCGCAGGCCAAACCGCGCAAAGGTTTGCAATTTGTCATGCGCTATTCCCTGCCGCTGTTTACCAATGTCCAAAACAATGCCGAAGCCAAGTTGCACTGGCGCGCGGAAAAAAACCGCCAACGGAAAAACGGTGCTGGTTGCCGAAAAACAGCGGTACCGCCCACGCGCAACTGAGCAATATCAACCTTCAGACGGCCTCAGCCAAAGAACTGCTGACTTTGGCCGGCGGCTTGGCTGGTTATGTATTGCCCGGCAATACATGGAAACGCGAACTGGACGTTTCTCCCGCCGTATTCAGCCAAGGCCGTCTGAATGCCACGGTAAACGGCGGCGCAACCCAGCCGGAGGTCCGGTTTGCTACCCCTTGACCCCAAGATACGGCTCAGTCGGCTGACTGCCGCACTGATGCTGTGTCTGTACGCCCCTGCCCACGCCTGCACAGGACATCCTGCCGCAGGCCGCGCCCTGTTGCCCTACGAGCAAGCGTGGCTGACCGTTTATCCTCAGGTAACGGTCAACGGCAGTGTGCGCGACGGCACCGCCCCCTTTATGTCGCGCAACGGCGTGCTGTATGCCCGCGCCGAATCGCTGCGTGCCTACGGTGTCGTGTTGCCGTCTGAAATCGCTGCCGAAGCAGGCAAAGGCGGAGTTACGCCTGAAATACAGGACGGTGCGTCCGCACCCGGCGCAGGCGGCATGGTTCGATCTCGCCTCCGTGCCCGGCTTGCAGGGCAAAAATACGATGCCGCCACGCAAATCCTGGATATTACCGCGCCGTTGGAATGGCAGCCGATCTGAAAACCACCCGTATCGGCGAACAAAAAGAAAAACCGCTACCCAATCGGCCGCCCGGGTTTTGCAGCCGTGTTGAACTATGACACCAATTTTTCGCGCAACAATTCCGGCGGCAGCACCCAAAGGCGTATTCGGCGAACTGCGCCTGACCACGCCTTGGGGTTATCTGAACCACACCCAGTTTGCCAACCGCAGCCATGCCCGCGACGGCGAAAATCATCGCAGCGATGCCCGTTTGACACCTACTGGCGCACGGTTTGGCCGGAGCGCGGCCTGTCGCTGACCGTCGGCGACACACTGACCGGGCAGTTAGGTTCGTGGGGCGGAACCCGCATCGGCGGCATCAAACTCTCCCGCACCTACAATACGCAACCGTGGAAACAGACCGCACCGTTGCGCTCTTATCTCGGCCGCAGCACCCTGCCCGGCACCGTCGACCTCTATCTTGACGGCGTGAAACAGATGAGCCGCGACATTGCGGCAGGCGAATACGAACTGGTCCTCCCCACCATCAGCGGCCGCAGCAACGCGCAAGTCGTCGCCACCGACGTTTTAGGGCGTACCGTCGTCGTCGATATGCCGCTTTACGGCGGCAGCGGCCTGCTGGCCAAAGGCCTTAACGAATGGTCGCTTGAAGCAGGCTATGTCCGCCGCGACTACGGCGTCCGTTCCGCAAAATACCAGTCCGATCCTGCCGCCAGCGGCACCCTGCGCTACGGGCCTGACCAACTTCCTGACCGCGCAAATCCACGGTGAGGCTGCACACGGCTATCGTCAAATCGGCATTTCCGCCGACACCCTGCTCGGCCTCGCTGGGCCAGCTCAATCTGACTCATGCCCAAAGCCGCTTCGCCGGACAAACCGGACAACGCAGCAGCGCGTTTTTCAGCACACAATGGCGCCAAGCCTCTTTCAGTGCAGGCTGGAACAAATCTGACGGCCGTTTCGCCGAGCTGGGCGATACCGCCTATGACGACCGCCGTCCAACCGACGACAGACACGGCAGCACCTCCGCTTCCGTATCCGCAGGATGGAGCAGCGACAAACTCGGTCTCGTTCAGCCTGTCGTACCTTCATTCGCGCACTGAAGGACGGCCTGCCGACAACATCGGTTCTTTCAGCTGGAGCCGCAATCTGAAAAACGCGCCAGCCTCTATACCAGCGCCGCCAAAAATTTCAACAGCAAACACGAACTGAGCCTCTATGCAGGTTTGTCCGTCAACCTGGACAAGGGCTATTCGGCTTCGGCAGGCGCAGGCCGTAACGGCCGCGACAACAGCTACCAAATGACGCTGAACAAAAACCGGCAGCGGTCTGAACAGCACCAACTGGGGCTTGAGCTGGCAGCAAACCGAAGACACGACGGGACGTCGAAAAAAATACGCTTAACGCCAACATCCGCTACCACAGCGTTTACGGCGACGGATGGGCAAACACCTACAGCCACGCCGACAGTAACAACTGGAACGCAGGCTGGCGCGGCGGCATCGTGTTGATGGGCGGCGGCCTGTTCGCCACCCGCCAAGTCAACGACAGTTTCGCCGTCGTCAGCACCGGCGGCATGGCGGACGTTCCCATCCGAGCGGGCGGCATGCCTGTAGGCAAAACCAACCGCAGGGGGCTGGCACTTATCCCCAATCTCTCCGCCTACCAGAAAAACACCGTCAGCGTCGATATTACCGAGTTGCCGCTGGACGTACAGCTTGAACACACCGTCGCCGAAATCGCCCCGTCCGAACGCTCCGGTATGCGCGTCGAATTTAAAATACACCGTACCCGCGCCGCCACCATGACCTTGAAAGACGGACAAAAACCAATGGCTGCCGGGCGGCGGTACCATCGCCGACGCACAAAGGCGCCCCCTGTTGCCGTTACCGGCTTCGACGGCAAAACCTATATCGAAAACATGAAAGAGGGTAAAAACAGCTTCACGGTTGCACTGCCTGAAAAACGGGCGGCAACTGTTCGTTTTGAAGCCGATTACCCCGAAAGAACGCAATCCGGACACTCTGCCGGATTTGGGAGACATCATATGCAAATGATAATGAAAAAAGGCCGTCTGAAAAACTGCAAACCGCCTTCTGCGGCAGACTGCATTGCCTGCCGTATTCGGACTGCTGTCGCTGTCCGTAGGACAAGCGTGGGCGAACAGCGGCGTAGCCGGAAGGTTTGATGCAATGTACGGCGACGGTACAAGGAAACGGAACCGTCAACGGCAATCCTGCCTTGGTATTCGGAAGCCAAAGGCAACGGCGTCAACCTTCTGAACAATAACCAGCCGGAAGATATTCAAGCCACCATCAACTACCAATGCGCCAATAACGATGCTTATACCGTAAAAAGTGCGCCTGTGCTTCAATATTGACGGGGGTCGAAGATTTACAAACATATATACCCCCGAAAAATGGTTCATAGCGGGAATAACGCCCAAACACTGCAACTATCATTACTTAAACCCGATAATACCAACTGGGGAACGGATAACACGGCAAACTCTCCAGCAGTGTCGGAACAGGGCGTCATGCGTATCTCCCCTAACACTTCTGCTAGCGGAACCATCCCCATCAGAGCCAGATTGATCAGCGGACAAAAACAACGCCATTCCCACAACTTCTGGCTATTACCTCGCAGACTTTACCGGCGGCTCCACCTCCTTAAGCTGGAAGGCTGAGCGTTATGGCACTCCCGACCCAGCCGATTGCGGAAGCGTCTTGACCAACAACCGCTTCTCCTTCGTCGTCCAAGCCCTATGTTGCACCCGTCTGCGAAAATCACCGCCGCCGACGACATTGACTTCGGTACGCACACCGCAGGCAGTACGGATCTGAAACAGTCGGGCAACCTGACCGTCCGCTGCACCAACAGCACCCCCTATTCCATCGGGCTGGTTCCTCCAACGGCAACCAAGATGGCAAAGGCGAAATGAAATCCCTCAACCATGCCGCGACCAATACCGACAAAGTCCCTTACCAATTACGCAAATCTTCCTCATCAAATGCCCATTTCGGGGCAACAACGAAAAGCGGTTCGGGCAGCGTCAAATCCAATCAGACCGGCGACGGCAACGAACAGACGCATACTGTCTATGCGGAGTGAGGGAGCACCGACTACACCCCCGACGAATACCGCGACAAAAGTAACGGTGCATGTGAAAGTATTGATAACGCGGATGCGGTATTTATGGAGGTCGTCATTACCGTGCAGGTGTAAATCCAGACTCAGCAAGGCTGCCGCAATGTTTAAATATTGCGGCAACGCCCTGAAAACCCTAAATTTCTGCCTGCACGGGAATGCCCTCCTTTTCGTGTAAAAACGTCACTCGACTATTAGCTCTGCTCAAAAATTTTTCAGACGGCCTCTGATTTTAAAGAGGCCGTCTGAAAACTCATCTCCCTACTCCCAAATATTCGCCTTTTCACTTCCTGCCAAGCATCGAGAATCAGGCTGCCGTCATTGTCCTTCAGCAATGCAGCATCGGAAAGCATACGCCGCCAAGTTCGGGCGTTTTTCAATCCGTGCATGAGGCCGAGACTGTGGCGGACGATATGGCGCAGAATAGTGCCGCGTCCGGCCCTGAATCTGCGCGCGGCTGTATTCGTATAGCTTCAGAACCAAATCGGCATACTCGACCGGCGGGCTGCTTTCGCCGTAAAACAACCGGTCCCAGTCGCGCATAATCATCGGATTATGGTAGGCTTCGCGGCCGACCATAACGCCGTCAACATGCTTTCAAGTGTTCCGAAATTTGTTCGTTGGTGGTAATCCCGCCGTTGATGATGATTTCAAGTTCAGGGAAAATCTTGTTTGAGACGGTAGACATAATCGTATTTGAGCGGCGGCACTTCGCGGTTTTCTTTTGGCGACAGGCCGTCCAACCATGCGTTGCGCGCGTGGACGATGAAAAGAGTCCGGCAGGCCGTTTTTCGTACAGCGTACCGACGAACTCGGCGGCGACGCCGTATTCTGTCTGGCGGTCGACACCGATGCGGTGTTTCGACGGTAACAGGAATATCAACGGCGTCCCTGCATGGCGTTGAGGCAATCGGCAACCAATCCGACCTCGTTCATCAGACATGCGCCGAACGCGCCTTTTTGCACACGCGGGACTGGGGCAGCCGCAATGAAGGTTGATTTCGTTGTAGCCGTATTCTTCGGCAGCCTTGGCAGCCTTTGGCCAAATCGGCCGGTTCGCTGCCGCCCAGTTGCAGGGCGACGGGCTGCTCGCCTTCGTTAAATATTAAAAACGGTCTTTATCACCGTAGACGATGGCTCCGGCATTAATCATTTCGCTATAAAGCCATGCGTTTTCAGTAATTTGTCGCGCCATATAACGAAAATGGCGATCCGTCCAGTCGAGCATGGGCGCAACACATACCCGCCTTGTTCCTTTATAATCAATAACTTCCTTGTTTATTA